>OHBU01000791.1_pt1 | contig 10671 bp, 9 predicted proteins | sample 1577421 | NCBI WGS metagenome assembly OHBU01 (sample SAMEA3879550, study PRJEB24766) | human gut metagenome | biome: human-associated habitat; feature: feces | place: USA | collected 1985/1987 | reverse complement strand
CATTGCCGATTATACAACGACCATCACACAAGAGACCAATAATCCGCATAACGACATTTCGACATTATAAATGCAAACTACTGCTATGATCAAACGGACATTATCTTACACAATACTCTTATTATGCTTTTTAGTCACCATCCCCAAGGCAAGTGCCCAAATCTCTGATCCAGTAAAATGGAGTTGGGACGTAACCGAAACCTCTGACGGCGGTACCGTGACCATTACCGCAGTTATCCAACCCGGATGGCACATTTATGGCTTAGAAAAAGTCAAAAGTGGTCCGGTGCCCACCTCAATTACTTTTGCTGACATCGATGGAATCGCATTTGGCGAAATAACTCCGGACATAGAGCCTAAAACGATTATAGACAAAGCATTCGATCTTAAGCTCAAAGAGTGGACCGGGACAGTGACGTTTGAATGCGATTATCACTTGAACCATCCTATCAGTACGGCCCTCACCGGCATTATCGAATATATGGCATGCCGCGAAGGTGCCTGCACCCCACCCAAACGCATAAACTTCAGCGTAAATATTGGCGGTACAGCGTCTGCAACCACCGCTACGGACACTGCGGGTAACGCTACGGCAAAGGTCACCGCCTCCACAGCGCAAGCAAGCGAGCCGGTCGACCTCTGGACTCCGGTGGATATGATGTCCGTCAACAACGATGCCCATGGACAAAATGCCGCTCCATCATGGCTATCACTGCTCGTCATGGGATTCCTGGGCGGACTGTTGGCCTTGCTCACTCCTTGCGTATGGCCTATGATTCCAATGACCGTTAGTTTCTTCCTTAAGCGCACAAAAAGCCGTAAACGTTCCATCACCGATGCATCGCTCTACGGAGTGTCCATTATAGTTATTTACTTGGTAATGGGCATTGCCATAACGCTTGCCTTCGGAGCAGGCAAACTCAACGACATAGCCACCAGTGCTGTGTTCAATCTAATATTCTTTGCCATGCTTGTCGTGTTTGCCATATCCTTCTTCGGGGCTTTTGACATCAAACTGCCCTCGAAGTGGTCCAACAGTATAGACAACAAGGCCGAAACTACTACAGGCATTTTAAGTATATTCTTCATGGCCTTTACGCTGGTGCTGGTATCTTTTTCGTGCACAGGCCCCATTATAGGCACACTGCTGGTCGAAGCCGCCAGTCAAGGCAGTATAGTCGGTCCGGCCATAGGCATGGGCGGATTCGCCCTTGGCCTCGCCCTACCCTTCTCACTCTTCGCGTTCTTTCCTTCCCTACTTAAGGAAATGCCAAAGTCCGGCGGATGGATGAATTCAGTGAAAGTTGTTCTCGGATTTATAGAACTTATACTTTCGCTCAAATTTCTCTCAGTGGCAGACCTCGCCTACGGATGGCGCATACTCGATCGTGAGGTGTTTGTCGCCATTTGGATTGTACTATTCGTCCTACTGGGTATGTACCTGATAGGCAAACTGCGATTTGCGCACGATGCACCCAAAGAACGCACCGGTGTCGGATCATTCTTTCTGGCTGTAATATCATTCTCTTTTGCCGTATATCTGCTGCCGGGGCTATGGGGTGCGCCGCTTAAAAGCATCAGCGCCTTTGCGCCGCCGCTGTCCACTCAAGATTTCAATCTCTACGGAGGACAATTTAAGGAATTCCACGATTATGACGAAGGTATGCGTTATGCCGCCGAAAACGACAAGCCGGTAGTTCTGGACTTCTCCGGATATGCCTGCGTCAATTGCCGCAAGATGGAAGGTGCCGTATTCGACACAGAACAAGTGCGAAAAATCATCGAAGACAACTACGTACTTATTAAACTTATGGTAGACGAAAAAGCCGATCTACCCCAACCTTACACCGTGCAAGAGAATGGTCAAGATATTACAATATCTACTGTAGGCGAAAAATGGGCCTACCTTCAGCGCCACAAGTTTAATATTAATTCGCAACCATACTATGTCCTTCTTGACAGCCGCGACGGCACACCATTGGCTCAAGCCCGCAGTTACGATGAAAACATTGCCGCTTTCATCTCCTGGCTTGATAAAGGACTTAAGGCTTATACGGAAAAATAAAGATTTAACATCCATACACACAATGTCACACACCAGACAAGAAAGGCTTGAAGCACTCGGACGAGTTATGGACACCCTTGACATCCTACGTGTCAAATGCCCCTGGGACGCCAAGCAGACCAACCAAAGCCTACGCCCCAACACCATCGAGGAAACCTATGAACTGGCTCAGGCACTGCTCGAAAACGATAGCCCGAACATCAAAAAGGAACTCGGAGACGTACTGCTTCATATATTATTCTACGCCAAAATCGGTGATGAGCAGGGTAAATTCGACATCGCCGACGTAGCTGACGCACTTAATCAAAAACTGATTTTCCGTCATCCACATGTCTTTGGCGAAGTACACGTGGACAATGCGCACGATGTGGAACTTAACTGGGAGCAGATCAAGCTCAAGGAAAAAGGCGGAAACCACACAGCATTAGCCGGAGTACCAAAGACTCTACCGGCGCTTGTCAAGTCTTTCCGCATCCAAGAAAAAGCGGCCAACGTTGGCTTCGATTGGGAGAAAATCGAGCAAGTATGGGACAAAGTGGACGAAGAAACATCTGAAGTACGGCAAGCTGTGGTAAACGGCACTCAAGACAACATCGAAGGCGAATTCGGCGACCTAATGTTCGCCATAATCAATGCGGCACGATTGTATAAGGTTAATCCCGAAAACGCTCTCGAACGCACTAACCGCAAGTTTATCGCCCGCTTCAACCACATTGAACAACGCGCTCACGAACTTGGCACTCCACTCAAGGACATGACCCTTGCACAGATGGACGCCCTGTGGAACGAAGCCAAAGCCAAAGGTCTGTGATAGTCTGTATTACAGAGAAACCGAGCGTCGCTCGGGACATCGCCCGCCTGCTTGGCGCCGATGCCTCGCGTGATGGTTTTTATGAAGGTAACGGATATTGCGTCACTTGGACTTTCGGTCACCTATGCTGTCTCAAAGAACCAAATGACTATACAGATATGTGGAAGCGGTGGAGTCTCTCATCTCTGCCCATGGTTCCCTCGCGCTTTGGCATAAAACTTATTGCAGACAGAGGTATCGAAAAACAATTCAAGGTCATCGCCACGCTGTTTTCTAAAGCAGACAGCATCATCAACTGCGGTGACGCCGGTCAAGAAGGCGAACTGATACAACGCTGGGTTATGCAGAAAGCCACCGTTAAATGTCCCGTGCAACGCCTGTGGATTTCATCACTGACAGACGAAGCCATACGTGACGGATTTGCCCATCTGCGCCCTCAGTCGGATTTCGACAACTTGTATTATGCCGGACTATCCAGAGCCATAGGCGACTGGCTGCTGGGCATGAACGCTACACGGCTATACACGCTTAAGTATAGCGACCGAAACAACCGCAATGTTTTGTCCATAGGCCGCGTGCAAACTCCGACACTCGCCATTATCGTCGAACGCCAACGTGCCATAGATAATTTTAAACCTACCGACTCGTGGGAATTGGCAACTCATTATCGCAACACAGTATTTACATCCACAGGCAATCGATTTGACAACGCCGAAGCCGCCAATGTTGAAGCCGAAGCCATTCGGAACATTCCATTGACAATCGATAGTATTGCCAAGAAGACAGGACGCGAAGCGCCAAAAAAACTATTCGATCTCACCTCACTACAAGTCGAATGTAACAAAAAATGGGGATGGTCGGCCGACCGCACACTCCAACTCATACAGTCACTGTACGAAAAAAAAGTAACAACATATCCACGTGTAGACACCACGTACCTTAGTGAAGATTTGCACGCTAAAATACCTGATATACTGCGTCAGATGACACCATACGCCAATATTACAGCACAGGTGTTGGCGCGCAAGATACCCAAGAGCAAGCGAATCTTTGACAATTCGAAAGTCACCGATCACCACGCCATTATCCCGACCGGACAATCTCCGAAGGCTCTCGTGGGTGACGAACGACTGATGTACCACCTAATAGCATTGCGCTTTATCGCAGCTTTCTATCCGGACTGCGTATTCGAACAAACTACGGTCAATGCTCATGCGGGTAAACACAAATTCAAAGCCAACGGTCGTGTAATACTCGAACAAGGCTGGAAGGCACTCTTCCCTACCAAAGACAAAACCCAAGCCGGAACTGCTGCCGAGATACAGGACAGCGAAGATGCCGAGGAAGAGTCCGACAACAAAACACTACCAGCTTTCGCCGTGGGCGAAAGCGGACCGCACGCCCCATTTGTAAATAAGAAAACGACACAACCGCCCAAACCTTTTACCGAAGGCACCTTGCTACGCGCAATGGAAAGCGCCGGCAAAACCATCGAAGACGAAACACTCCGCGAAGCCATGAAGGCTAACGGCATAGGGCGTCCATCTACGCGTTCGGCCATCATTGAAACACTTTTCAAACGCCAATACATAAAGAGATTACGTGGCAAAACGCTGGCACCTACAAGCACCGGAATTGCGCTTATAGATACAATTAAGGATCCGCTGCTAAAAAGCGCCAAACTTACCGGCATCTGGGAAAACCGTCTTCGTATGATTGAACGTGGCGAGTTCAGCGCAGTCGAATTTGTCAACGACCTAAAGACACAGGTCAATGATATAGTTATCACCGTCCTTTCGGACAACAGCGGCAATCACATTACCATCGAAAAGGCTCCGGTCAAGACCCGGAAAACGCGTACATCTCCAAAAGAAAGCGCCAAGCCAAAGAATACAACAGCAAAAAAAACGACAAAAACCACACAGCCTACACCAACGTCAATAGAACAGATTGTCTGCCCCAAATGTCTTAAAGGCCATCTGCTCAAAGGACGTACAGCCTACGGATGCAGTCGCTATGCCGAAGGGTGCAGCTTTATACTGCCATTCGCTCAGTATCCGGCAACACTCTCTCCTGCACAACTGGCTGCAATACTGGATAAAGCCAACGAGACCAAATGACCTGGCAAGACATAGTAGTCCTAATCATAGTAGTAACCGCCATAATAATCCTAGTGATGAACATGGTACGAAGCTTCCGACACAAAGATTCATGTTCTTCGTGCCGTCATGGCAAGGACAACAACGCTAAACATACGTCTACCAAATGCTATGGGACTGATGCTTGTGCCGGATGCCCGTTACATGACTCTTGCCACAAATATTGACATGTCCGATGCAACATAAAAAGCGGGAACGCCAACTCATTTCGAGTATGCATTCCCGCTACTTTATTGTCTGTCAAATAATCCCTCGGACTATAACTTTCGACACAAAATTGTCCGTCCGCATTGTCCGTTCTCGGTTCAGAGAGGATTATCAGTTTCGAAAGCTCAATTCGCCAACGGCATCCACGTCTATAACAATCGGACGTTCCTTGTCCACCTTCTGAGCCAAGATATCCTTGCTCAAGCGGTTAAGTATCTGACGATGTATGACTCGCTTGACAGGTCGTGCACCGAATTCGGGGTCAAAACCTTCATCGGCAAGAAGCGATATGGCCTTTGGTGTGTATTCCAAGGTGATTCCGTTGGGTGCAAGCATCTTTTGAATAGACTTCATTTGCAGTTCGACAATCTGCTCGATTTCCTTACGATCAAGCGGCGTGAACATGATAATTTCGTCTATACGGTTCAGGAATTCGGGACGAATGTTCTCTTTAAGCATCTCCAATACCTGAGCCTTTGTGGTCTCGATGGTCTGCTCACGATTGGCATCAGTCATCTTGGCAAAGTTGTCGCGAATCAAAGCCGAACCCATATTCGAGGTCATAATGATAATGGTGTTCTTGAAATTGACTACACGACCCTTATTGTCGGTCAGACGACCATCGTCAAGCACCTGCAACAAGATGTTGAACACATCCGGATGAGCCTTTTCAATTTCATCGAACAAGACAACAGAATATGGTTTGCGACGCACTGCCTCGGTCAGTTGACCACCCTCATCGTAGCCTACGTATCCCGGAGGCGCTCCGACCAAACGGCTCACAGAATGCTTCTCCTGATACTCTGACATATCAATACGAGTCATCATATTTTCGTCATCGAAGAGGTAGTCGGCCAAAGCCTTGGCCAATTCGGTTTTGCCAACGCCGGTAGTACCTAAGAAGATGAACGAACCAATAGGTCGTTTGGGGTCGCTAAGACCTGCACGGCTACGGCGCACGGCATCTGCCACGGCGCTTATAGCAGCATCCTGTCCTACTACGCGTTTGTGAAGCTCGTCTTCAAGCAGCAACAATTTGGTACGTTCGCTCTGTACCATCTTGCTTACAGGGATTCCGGTCCAACGGCTTACAACATCGGCGATGTCGTCGGCATCAACCTCCTCCTTAATGAGAGCTTTCTCACCCTGCATGGCCTTCAACTGAGCCTGAATGCTCACATTCTCATCTTCTTTTTGTTTGATAGTTCCGTAGCGTATCTCAGCCACACGTGCATAGTCGCCCTCTCGTTCGGCGCGTTCGGCGTCAAAGTTGAGCTGCTCGATATCAACCTTGTTCTGCTGTATGCGGTCTATCAGGTCTTTTTCGGACTTCCACTGAGCCGCAATCTGGCTCTGCTGCTCGCGCATGGATGCCAAGTCTTTTTCGATGTCCTTAACACGAGCCTCATCTCCCTCACGCTTTATGGCCTCTCGTTCGATTTCCTTTTGGGCTATCTGACGTTTGATATCATCCAAAGCCTGCGGTTCGGAGTCTATTTCCAACTTAAGCTTAGAAGCAGCCTCATCCATAAGGTCAATAGCCTTGTCCGGCAAGAATCTATCGGTGATATATCGCTCGCTCAGCTGCACGGCAGCCACAACGGCTTCGTCACGGATACGTACATGGTGGTGATTCTCGTACCGTTCCTTCAAACCTCGAAGGATGGCTATGGCGCTGGCCTCGTCAGGCTCGTCAACCATTACTTTTTGGAAACGACGTTCAAGAGCCTTGTCTTTTTCGAAATACTTCTGGTATTCGTCCAAAGTTGTGGCACCGATACTGCGGAGCTCGCCACGTGCCAATGCCGGTTTGAGAATATTGGCAGCATCCATAGCGCCCTCACCCTTGCCGGCACCTACCAGCGTATGAATTTCATCGATAAAAAGGATTATCTCGCCGTCACTCTGAGTGACTTCGTTAACGATGGCTTTAAGACGTTCTTCAAACTCGCCCTTGTACTTGGCTCCGGCCACCAATGCACCCATATCCAACGAGAATATCTGCTTGGAGCGGAGGTTCTCGGGAACGTCGCCGCGTACGATGCGCTGTGCAAGGCCTTCGGCTATGGCCGTTTTACCGGTACCGGGTTCACCTATAAGCATAGGATTGTTCTTAGTACGACGACTCAAAATCTGAAGTACTCGACGTATTTCTTCGTCTCGTCCGATGACCGGATCAAGCTTGCCTTCGCGAGCACGCTCGCACAGGTTAATGGCGTACTTGGACAAGGCGTTGTATTGTTCTTCAGCTCCTTGGTCTGTAGCTTTCTTGCCTTTGCGCAATTCGGTGATGGCGGCTTTCAGCTCTCTGGCAGTAATGCCTGCATCCTTGAGTATAGTGGCTGCCGATGAATTGATCTCAAAAATGGCGCTGAGCATGGCCTCAAGCGTGACATATTCATCACCATCGGACTTGGCTATATCCAAAGCCTTTTGCATCACATCATTAGTGCTGTGACTCAGATACGGCTCTCCGCCGCTTACTTTTGGCTCGTTGGCAATGGCTTCATCTACCTGACGCACTACCTGCTGAAGATTGGCGCCGAGCTTCTGAAAGATAAATTTGACCAACGAGTCGCCTTCCTCAATAATGGCTTTGAGGAGATGCACAGGTTCGATGGCCTGAGCTCCCGACGAACGAGTAATCTCAACAGCCTTCTGAATGGCTTCCTGTGACTTGATGGTAAAATTATTAAAGTTCATAATTTATATTAGTTGTTTTATTTATTATCTGTTTTGTTTATTATCTGTTTTGTAGTTATTGGTTGCTATGCTTAGTTTGAATGAATATTGCGTGGGTACAATTGCCAGTCACGATATTCCTTGCCGAGAGCACGCACAGCATTGTGCCAAACGGCATCGCCATCGCCTCGCAGCAATTCCGACGGGTCGTCAGGCATACGCAAGGTTGCCCACGTACCCTCGTCTATCTCGTCTTCGAGTTGCCCTGCCTCCCATCCGGAGTATCCAAGGAAGAAGCGCAATTCGCCTTCAGTTGTGTACCCCGCATTGACGTAATCTGCGACAGCATCAAAATCGCCGCCGACCCACAATCCGGGAGTCACGACATTTGCTCCGGGCAAGATGTCCTCTCCAAGCGTATGCAAGAAAAACAGCCTGTCCAAACCTACTGGACCTCCGCCAAATACCGGCACGCCTTCGTATCGAACATTTTCCAATATGTCATTAAGACCGAAGTTGGTGCTGTAATTGAGCACACATCCCATGGCTCCGGAATCGCGCCCATAGTCCAGCAGGACTATGACCGCATGATTGAAGCAGCTCTGTGTAAGCTGTGGATGCGCCACAAGCATTGCTCCGGCGCCAAGCATACTCTTGTCGCCCCTGCGGGATGCCCTGCCTCTTCCAAATGTATCTGCATTGAACCGTTTCATTGTCATGGTTTGTTTTTCTTTTTTTCGGTGTGTGTCATTTCAACATCTCCCAGCCCACGAAGGTTGGGGAATTATGCTTAAATTTGCATACCGATTTAAATATTACAAATTATGTGCCAACTGCACATATACACTGACCGAGACAGTTTACGATGCAACAAGAATACGCCTCACCGCTTTTGGACGAAGCCGTCAATCAAATATCACGCCTACCCGGCATAGGCCGTAAAACCGCGTTACGGCTATCATTGTATATATTACGACAAGACCCGTCATTAGCCCACCGCTTGGCAGATGCGTTGACATCTATGCGCGATGGCATACGCTACTGCAGGCGCTGTCATAACATTTCAGAAACCGACATATGCCCTATATGTGCAAATCCGTTGCGTGACACTTCAACGATATGCGTCGTCGAAAACATCCGCGACGTCCTCGCTTTCGAACGCACGGCCCAATACCACGGACTATATCATGTGCTGGGAGGTGTCATCTCGCCCATTGATGGCGTAGGACCTGATTTATTGGAAATTGACTCTCTGGTACAGCGTGTCAGAGACGAGAACACTCACGAGGTCATACTTGCACTCAGTCCTACTATGGAAGGCGAAACAACCAATTATTATATATATAGGAGACTGGCCGGGACTCCTGTCAAGGTGACACAATTGGCACGCGGCCTCTCGGTAGGCGGCGACATCGAATACACCGATGAAGCTACTTTAGCTCGATCGCTTGCCGGACGTATCCCTGTGGGTGACCCTCAATTCTGACACAACATGACACAAACTGACACATCTGACCTGCTGACACTACGTGCCCTCGAACCGGAAGACGTTGACACAATATACCTGTGGGAAAACGACGTGTCCGAATGGTACAGCCGTCAAAATATGACGCCTGCATCACGCTACCAGATTTGGCAGTATATTCATAGCTATGACGGAAGCCTGTATGGAGGCAACCAACTACGCATGATGGCATGTCTTGCCGATGGAATCCCTGTAGGTACTGTAGACCTCTATGACATTGATGCAGCAAATCGTCGCGCGTGGGTCGGAATATACATTGCACCACAATGGCGAGGCTGCGGATACGCCCGCGAGACACTACGACAAATCAGTCAATACGCCTACGATCATTTGGCCATAGCTCACCTCGCAGCCGAAGTAGCTGCTGACAACGAGCCTTCATGCCGCCTTTTCGAAGCCGCGGGATACCGTTTGGGCGGATGTTTGCATGCATGGCGCTACTATCGCGGCTACGCACATGACGTGCGCATCTATCAGTGTGACTGCAAATAATAGCCGTTTGCGCTTATCTGCCACATCCATCTTTTTTCGAAAAAAAACATCCAACGCTGTCACAAACGGCGTCTTCTTACGTCATAATAGTGAACAGTAACCATAATCACAATGACTGCACAACAATACAAAGATAACATCCTGGGCTGCTACAGCAGCATGCTGGCAGTGGCCCGTCGCATTCTCGGAAACGAGGACGAGGCACAGGATGCCGTCCAGGATGTATGTCGACGTTTGTGGGAACACTGCTCCGAAACTACGGTACCGGCCAATCCCGGAGCTTTCTGTGCGGTGTCCATTCGCAACCATTGCCTCGATGTCATCCGTTCGCGCCCTTTGGACGCCGGCGATGAGCCTTTGGCATCCATCGCCGAAAGTAAGGCGGACGACGAAACAGATACCGAAGATACAGCCGGCTTACTTCAAAAGGCGATAGAACAACTGGAGCGCCGCTCTCGTCTTATTATACAATGGAGCCTACAAGGCCGCAGCTATGGCCAAATGGCTGCCGAGCTACACACCTCAGAGGCAAACGTCCGCCAAGTTACTTCACGCGCACGTCGCCAACTCCGCAACATCATAGTACAAATGCAATCTCTCTAAAAACATAAAACATGAAAACTAAAGCAGATATCATAGACGAAACTACGGTCCGCGTACTGCTCGACAGATGGTATGACGGAACGGCAACAGCCGCCGACGAAGATGCTTTGACACTGTACTTTACCAC
>OHBU01000789.1_pt1 | contig 10681 bp, 10 predicted proteins | sample 1577421 | NCBI WGS metagenome assembly OHBU01 (sample SAMEA3879550, study PRJEB24766) | human gut metagenome | biome: human-associated habitat; feature: feces | place: USA | collected 1985/1987 | reverse complement strand
AAAAGTCAAAAGAAAATCCAGAGGAGAGACTTTCAGTTTGACTCAGTAGTGGAAAACAAGGAATAAAGTCAAAAGTAAAACCAAAGCAGCAGTTTTCAATTTGACTCCATAATGAGCAAGTACAAAATAAGTCAAAAATTTATTTATATATTAAGAAAAGGGGAAATCATGAAAAGAAAGATCAGGAAATACGGCTACATAGCGGCAGCAGCACTCGCGGTGAGTGTTTTGTCCACAGCCTGCGGGCAGGAAAAAGAGCCGGACACACAATTATGGGAAACCATATCCAAAGAAGAAACCATGCAGCCAGGTGGAGCAGCGGAAGGAGCCGGAATTGCAGGCAACAATGACAGTGACGGAGCAGCGGAAGAAGCCGGAACTGCGGATGCAACCAGAGCGGCGGAAGGAGCCGGAACTGCAGGCAACACAGAGGATGAAGCGGCGGGAACTTACGGCGATATTATTGCAGAGTACCGCGATATGGTGCAGAATAATTTCTATCAGGATTTATTGGAAAAAGAGGACCTGCTTGCCTATGAAAACAGCTTTGGGAAAGACATCGGCTCAGAAATCCGCCACGCACAGAAAGTTTATTATGCACTTTATGACATTGACGGAAACGGCACACAGGAGCTTATTATAGGCGGTGGTGAAGATGCGTCAAATCCCTGGAATTACGATTTGTATACTTATGACGGCAGCAAAGCGGTGCATGTTTTCCCGGATTTTGAGTTTGGCTACCGCTCCAATTTTACCCTTTATGAGAACGGAATTATAGAGGTATTTTATAGCAGCAGTGCAGCAGAGTCCGGAAATGATTTTTACCGGATGAATGCAGCCGGAACCGGAGCGGAGATAGTGGAGAATTTTTCCATAATTGGTTCTTTAGATGGTGACACGACTGTCATTACTTATTATCAAGGCAAAAATGTGATTACGGAAGACGAATACAATCAGAAAATCCAAGAATATGAAGTTGCGTTACAGACACCGTTCAGCTGGACGGAAATTAAATAACGGACAAAGAATAACAGTGAGCAGATATTAAACTGCCTACAAGGACTAAGAGTGAGCAGATATTGAACTGCCCACAAAGAGTAACAGTAAGCAGTGGTTAAATGAAAGTGATTAAACAGAAACGGAGAACGAATATGAGACTGGATAAATATTTGAAGGTGTCCCGCCTGATTAAAAGGCGCACCGTGGCAAACGAAGCCTGCGACAGCGGCAGAGTACTGATTAACGACAAGCCCGCCAAGGCATCTGCCAACGTAAAAGAGGGTGACATCCTGACCATTTCCTTCGGAAACAAGGAAGTGAAGGTGGAGGTACTTGATGTACAGGAAACCGTGAAAAAAGACGAAGCCAAAGAGCTGTTCCGTTATCTGTAAGAAAGGACGAAGCCAAGGAGCTGTTCCGTTATCTGTAAGAAAAGAGAAAAGGGGAAAGTCCCTTGTCTGGAATAAGGAAAAACCGGGAGCAGACTTATGCCTGTTAACGGCAAACCTGCAAAGACAGACATAAAACAAGCCGCCCTGTCATATACTGATAGAAAGTATAGCAGGGGGAGTCTTTATGGAAGATTTGAATGCAGTTAACAAACGGGTACATAAAATCATGATGACAAACCGCAGAACCTGCACCATCAACGGTGTCTGCGATGTGCTTTCCTTTGATATTCATGAAATTTTGCTGGAAACCGACCAGGGCATGCTGATGATAAAAGGTGATGAACTGCATGTGAACCGGTTGATGTTGGACAAAGGGGAAGTAGATGTGGATGGCAAAATTGACAGTCTGACATATTCGGAAACTTCCGGACAGAGTGGAAAAAACGAATCCCTGCTTACCAGATTATTCAGGTAAGGAGAATGTATGGAAAGCCCTGCTGCACAGGAAAATATGTTTTTGTTTTATTCCGTTATCATGGGCATTTACATCACCTTTCTGTATGACCTGCTGCGTATCGGCAGGAGAGTGATTACCCATAACGGATTTTGGGTATCTGTAGAGGACCTGGCATTTTGGATATATTGTGCCATGAAGGTTTTTTACCTCATGCATGCGGAAAGCGACGGCACGTTGCGGTGGTTTGCTATTTTGGGAGCCCTTCTTGGCATGTTTCTGTATAAGAAAACAATCAGTCCGTTCTTTGTAAAATGGGTTTCTTTTGGGATGCAGTCGATTTTGCATTTTATTGCGAAGCCTTTCCAATTTGTGGCAAAGCAGATAAAAAAAATGTTGCGAAAAGCCACAATTCCCGCCAGACGAAAAATGCAGGCGGGCAGGGAGCGGTTAAAAAACAAGTTGACGAGTCAGTGGAAATTGCTTAAAATTTCTATAAGGAAACAATAGAGGAAGGATGCAGGATGAGTACAGAAAGGCGAAAGAGAAAAAATACATATCGCAGGAAACGCCAGCGCAGGCAGAACCGCATGAGTATGTTTCTGGTAAGCCTTGTTGTCGTTATGATTTTGGTGGCAGTCGGTGTCCGAAGCATCAGTCTGAAGGAAAAAGGTGCGGAATATGACGCAACCATAGCCGGTCTTGAGAAGCAGATTGAGGAAGAAAATATCCGGACCCGTGAAATCAAGGAATTTGAAGATTACACCAAAACCAATGCATATGTCGAGCAGATTGCCCACAGTAAGCTGGGACTGGTTTATCCCGATGAAACGATTTTCATTGACAAGGACGAATAAAATCGGATACAGGAAATGAGAAAACGAAATAAATGATGCAAATATGCGCCCGCGGAGAACGGGCGCTTTTTGTCGCACAAAAATAGGGTTTGCGGGTGCGCTTTTGACAAATTGTGAAAACAGCTTCCTCTATAATGGATAGGCAAAAAAGAAAAAGAGAGGTACATAGGGAGTTATGAGAAAGCTGCTTGGGGAGAGATGGGAAAAAACAAATCTGCTGTCGGAGTACGGCAGACAGAGGCTGATTGGGTATGCCGAGTCTTTCGGAGCCATAGCCCAGAGCCTTTACGGCGGGGACAAGCTTATAAAAGATAAGGACATGCCGTCCCGACAAAGTGTTTATTATCATACGCGTTTAGAGAACAACCGGCATCTTTTGGCGGACAACCTGCGGGAAATGGCGGGCGTCATGAAACAGGTAGCCGGGGAAGTTTTTGCCTACCGGCCGTTTCCGGTGCGGAGGGAACACCGTGTTGTGCAAATGTTTAAGGCAGAGGGCATCACCGTGAGGGACCTCTATTACATAGAAGACCACGAGGACAAAAGCCGCATAGGCATTACCATGGCAGCGGAAAAGCGGGAAGGAGTCAGTGCAGAAGAAGCGGCGGACATGCTTTCCGTGCTGCTTAATGAAAGGCTGGTGCCGTCCATCAATAGCCCCAGCATCATTGATAACTGCATGCGCAATTTTGTGTTTGTGGAAGAAGCCGGGTTTGTAGTGCTGACGGGTGCCGCCAAGGCGGTAAAAGAAAATGAAACCCGCTCCGGGGACAATTATGCCATTCTGGAGTCGGAAACCGGCAATGTGACCATGCTTCTTTCGGATGGTATGGGCTCCGGGGAAAAAGCCTGCGCCGACAGCGAGGAAGTTCTGGATTTAATGGAACGGATGATTGAAGCCGGTTATAACCCGAAGTCAGCGGCAAGACTTATCAATACAGCATTTTTGACCGGTGAAGAAGCACAGAACATGTCCACACTGGATATCTGCGATTTGAATTTGTACAATGGCGTCTGCGAATTTACAAAAATCGGAGCGGCGGCATCCTATCTGAAAAGGGATTACCGAGTGGAAAAAATCGAGAATAATACACTGCCGCTGGGAACCTTGAAGGAGCCTGAACAGGAGAGCATTTCCCGCCAGCTCTGCGACGGCGATTACATTATTATGGTATCGGACGGTATCACGGATGCACTGGAAGGGGATGGCATGGGAAACGATTTACGCACCATTCTGGGTGGCCTGCATCAGGAAAATCCGCGGGAAATGGCGGAGGCGCTGCTGCAGATTGTGCTGCACAAAACCGGCGGACACATCCGGGACGATATGACCGTACTGGTTTTCGGAATTTGGGAAAACGTCTGAAGCAGAGGATAAAACGTATAAAAAACGGCGGATATGCGGACAACAAAGACGGCACGGAAGAAGTTACCGTAAATTGCCCCGGAAAGGGATGACATAATCGAAAGAAATGTGCTAAAATGGCTGCATGAACGATTTTTTGGGTAAAGTAAGCACGTATGTTGAAAAATATCATATGCTGTCCGCGGGGGATACCGTGGCGGCAGGTGTTTCAGGAGGAGCCGATTCGGTGTGCCTCCTCTTTGTGTTGTCTGCATTACAGAAAAAAATTCCCTTCCGGCTTATGGTTGTCCATGTAAATCATAAAATCCGGAACGAAGCCGGTGAAGATGCCGCCTATGTGCAGAAGCTGTGCAAAGGCCTGCAGGTGCCGTTCTATTTATATGAAAAAGATGTGGAGCAGATTGCCCGCAAGGAAGGCATTTCCACGGAGGAAGCCGGCAGAAACATCCGCTATGAAGCCTTCCGGGAAGTGTTGACGAAATATGCTTTTGCGAAGTGCGGAGCACCGGAGGGGGAAATCAAGGAAGCAGGAACTTTGAGCAGGTATGTCGGCGGTCACCTGAAAATCGCCGTCGCACACCACAAAAACGACCGGGCGGAAACCGTGCTGTTTCACTTGTTCCGCGGCACCGGCCCGGTGGGCCTGGAAGGCATTCGCCCCACCCGTAAGGACAGGGACGGCATAGAGGTCATCCGGCCGCTGCTTGACGTCAGCCGCACGGAAATTGAGGCATATCTCAAAGAACTGCAGATCGGATGGTGCGAGGATGCCACCAACGGGGAGGACGATTACTGCAGAAACCGCATCCGCCATAATATTCTGCCCTATGCGGAAGAGCAGATAGCGCCCGGAGCGGTTGGCAACATCTGCCGTACAGCCGATTTGCTGCAGGAAATGAACGACTTTGCGGGACAGGAAACGAAAAAGGCATGGCTGGATTGTGCACAGGAGAGCGGTGTTGCGGGAGAAAAACATATCTGCTTTGACTGTGAAAAATTTTCCCACTATCATTCATTCTTGCAGAAGAATATGCTGCTTTACGCACTGGAACAGCTTACGCCCCACCGGAAAGACATGGGAGCGGCGCATGTTGACTACCTGCTTTCCCTGTTTCAAAGACCGGGAAACCGGGAAATCTTCCTGCCATATGGGTTAATTGCCGGCAGAGAATATGGCTCCGTGGTTATCTGCGACGGTAAAAATACCGGCATACAGACATCTGCTGCCATGCAGCCGGGTACTTCTGTTTCCGTGGATTTACCCAAACCCGGCGAAGGGGAGAGCGAGGTTTTTCTGCCTGGCGGAAATTCCGTGATTTTCAGCATAATAAATTGTGAAAAAAGCATAAATATTCCGCAAAATCGGTATACGAAATGGTTTGATTATGATAAAATAGAAAAATCGCTGGTACTGCGAACCCGTCAAAAAGGGGATTTTCTCACCATAGATGACAGGTTTTCCCGCAAAAGCATACAGGACTACATGGTAAACGAAAAAATACCGCGCACCATCAGGGAGGAAATGCTGCTTTTGTGCGAAGGAAATCACGTTCTCTGGGTGCCGGGCTACCGCATCAGCAGTTTTTATAAAATTAATGAGAATACAAAATACATTTTACAGGTACAATTAAGAGGAGGACAGATTGATGTCGGAACATATTGAAGTTTTGGTTACCAAGGAAGATGTAGAAGAAAGAATCAGTGAGATGGCAGATGAAATCAATCGTGCCTACGCAGGAAAAAGCCTGCATTTAGTATGCGTATTAAAGGGCGGCGCGTTCTTTATGTGCGAGCTGGCAAAGCATCTGAATATGCCGGTTTCCCTTGACTTTATGTCCGTTTCCAGCTATGGAAGCGCTACCAAGTCAAGCGGTGTGGTAAAAATCGTAAAGGATCTGGATGAGCCCATCAAGGATAAGGATGTACTGGTTGTGGAGGATATCGTAGACTCCGGCAGAACATTAAGCTATCTCATGGAAATGTTAAGAGACAGAGGTCCGAAAAGCCTGCATCTGTGCACCCTTCTGGATAAACCGGAAAGACGTGTTGTAGAAGTAAACGTGGATTACACAGGATTTCAGATTCCTGACAAGTTCGTGGTAGGCTACGGCCTTGACTACGATCAGCATTATCGCAATTTACCGTATATCGGCGTGGTAGAATTTGATGATTAACAGCCGATTAGTACGGAGGAGGAATTACCATTGAAACAAAAAGGATTTAGTCAATATTTTGTAGTGATTGTTCTGCTGCTTTTAGGCATCGTGCTTATCAATGCCTGGAAGAAAAACAATGTGGAATATACCAGAGCGGAGCTGGTTCAGGATTTAGAGGACGGCGACATCGAGGAAGTTGTCATTCATCCAAACGCCCAGGGTCCTACCGGTTATCTGGATGTCACATTTGCGAGCGGTCAGGAAAAGACCCTGTATGCAACCGATATTTCCGAATTGGAAAAGCTTGTAAGGGACAACGGTATAGAACCGAAGGTTCTGGATATACAGAGAGAAAGTATATTTCTGACCTCCATTCTGCCGACTTTGATTATCGTGGTGGCGGCAGCTTTCTTTTTTATCATGATGAATGCCCAGAATGCGGGCGGCGGCAGCAGCGCAAGAATGATGAATTTCGGAAAAAGCCGCGCCAAGCTTGCCAATGTGGGCGATGACAAAGTCACCTTAAAAGATGTGGCAGGTCTGCGTGAAGAAAAAGAAGAATTAGAGGAAATCATAGATTTCTTAAGAGAACCCGCAAAATATACCAAGGTGGGCGCCCGTATCCCGAAGGGCGTATTGCTGGAGGGACCTCCCGGAACCGGTAAAACCTTACTGACAAAGGCAATCGCAGGCGAAGCGAATGTACCGTTTTTCAGTATTTCCGGTTCGGATTTCGTGGAAATGTTTGTCGGTGTCGGCGCTTCCCGTGTAAGGGATTTGTTCCTGGAAGCAAAAAGACATGCTCCCTGTATCGTATTTATCGATGAAATTGATGCCGTGGCAAGACGCCGTGGTACCGGTATGGGCGGCGGACACGATGAAAGAGAGCAGACATTGAACCAGCTTCTGGTAGAAATGGACGGCTTCGGTGTCAATGAAGGTATTATTGTGGTGGCAGCGACCAACCGTGTGGATATTCTGGACCCCGCTATCTTACGTCCCGGACGTTTTGACAGAAAGATTGCCGTTGGCAGACCGGATGTGGGCGGCAGAGAAGAAATCTTAAAGGTTCACGCCAAGAACAAGCCGTTAAGCGATGACATTGATTTGGGACAGATTGCCCAGACAACGGCGGGCTTTACCGGCGCGGATCTGGAAAACCTTCTGAATGAAGCATCCATTTATGCCGCAAAAGACGGCAGACTTTTCGTAAAGCAGGAGGATATCCGCAAAGCATTTGTTAAGGTAGGTATCGGTACCGAAAAGAAGAGCCGTATTATTTCCGACAAGGAGAAAAAGATTACCGCTTATCACGAAGCGGGTCATGCAATTTTGTTCCACGAGCTTCCCGATGTGGGGCCGGTTTACTCCGTTTCCATTATTCCTACCGGCGTAGGGGCAGCCGGTTACACCATGCCGCTGCCGGATAAGGACGAAATGTTCATGACCAAGGGCAAGATGCTTCACAACATCATGGTTTCCCTGGGTGGACGTATTGCGGAAGAAATTATTTTTGATGACATTACCACAGGCGCAGCCAGTGATATTAAAAAGGCTACCAAGGTGGCAAGAAAGATGGTTACCAGCTTTGGTATGTCCGAAAATATCGGCGTTATCAGCTATGACGAGGATGACGATGAGGTATTCATTGGCAGGGATCTGGCGCATACACGCGCTTACAGTGAAAAAGTTGCCGGTGAAATTGACAGCGAAGTAAAGGCGATTGTGGACGACTGTTATGCCAGGGCAAAAGCCATTATCATGAGCCACGAAGACATTCTGCATAAAGCAGCCAAGCTTCTTTTAGAGAAAGAAAAAATCAGCGGACAGGAATTTGACGCTTTATTTAAGCAGAGTGCACAATTGGATGTTGTGCAAAATTACTAAAAATGAGCAAAGAGATTTGTAATATTTGTGAATTTTGGGAATGGACGACAAATAGGGGGGCTTTGCTACAATACACTTGTAACCCCCCAATACATTATATAGTTTTTTGCTATACCCCATAAGAAAGAAATACCTTCTCTAAAAAAGGCAGCTCCCCAAGCTGTCTTTTTTACTGCCCTTTTGTAAACAAGGTATTTTTCATTTTTTCCTTGCATACATATACGGAATCATATAAAATAAAAAAGGACGTTATAATCAGACAGAGGTTTTCTTATGGACTTTAATCAATTCGGTAGTAAAGAACAAAATCAGTTGTATATTACAGCCATGCGGCCGGTACTGAACAAAAAAGCGTTGTTCAGCGATACCACTGAGGACTATGTGACTCCCGCGGAGCCAAGCCCCTACGATTTGGTAACCATCCGTTTCCGCGCGGCAAAAAATAATATTGACCGTGTCTTTTTTATCTGCGGAAGTGAAAGACTTCTCATGACCAGGGAAAGGACGGATGAGTGTTTCGATTTTTACAGCATTGAAGTACAGCTTGAAAACGAAGAACTGTCCTACTGCTTTGAGGTCAATGTCGGCAGGATTGTGGGTTATTATGATGCCAGAAGCGGTCTGCACCAGGACCGCAACGACTATTATAACTTCATTATCATACCCGGCTTCAAGACGCCGCAGTGGGCGAAGGGTGCGGTAATATACCAGATTTATGTGGATCGTTTCTGCAACGGCGACCCCACCAATGATATCCAGAACAACGAGTACCAGTATATCAACCAGAAGGTGCAGCATGTGGATGACTGGAACCGCTATCCGGCGACAATGGACGTCAGATATTTTTACGGCGGTGACCTGCAGGGCGTTATGGATAAGATGGATTATCTGCAGGATCTGGGTATTGAGGTTATTTATTTTAATCCGTTATTTGTTTCCCCTTCCAATCATAAGTACGATATTCAGGACTACGATTACATTGATCCTCATATCGGTAAGATTGTTGACGACCGGGGCGAGCTTCTGCAGGACTGGCAGAATGAGAACCGCATGGCATCCAAGTACATCAACCGTGTTACCAACAAGGCAAATCTGGAGGCTTCCAATGAGCTGTTTGCCAAGGTGGTGGAAGAAGCGCACAAGCGCGGCATGAAGGTTATTCTGGACGGCGTGTTCAACCACTGCGGTTCCTTTAATAAATGGATGGACAGAGAGCGCATTTATGAGAATGCGGAAGGTTACGAAAAGGGCGCTTACATTTCAGCGGACAGCCCTTACCGCAATTATTTCCTGTTCCATGACAACAACCGCTGGCCCTACAATCCCACCTATGACGGCTGGTGGGGTCATGACACCCTTCCGAAGTTGAATTATGAAGGCTCCAGGGAGCTGTTTGATTATGTAATGCATATTGCTGCCAAATGGGTTTCACCGCCCTACAATGTGGACGGCTGGCGTCTGGATGTGGCAGCGGACCTTGGATTTTCACCGGAGTTCAACCACCATTTCTGGCAGGAATTCCGCAGAACCGTAAAGCAGGCGAACCCCAATGCGCTGATTTTAGCAGAGCATTACGGTGATACAAGACCCTGGCTCGGCGGCGACCAGTGGGACTCCGTTATGAACTATGATGCTTTTATGGAACCCGTAACCTGGTTTTTAACAGGTATGGAAAAACACAGTGACGACTTCCGACTGGATTTACTGGGAGATGCGGACAGCTTCTGGGGCGCCATGCGTCACCACGGTTCCAGCTTTTCCATGCCCAGTCAGATGGTAGCCATGAACCAGCTTTCCAATCATGACCATTCCCGTTTCATGACGAGAACCAGCCACAAGGTGGGCCGTACCAATACTCTTGGTCCGGAAGCGGCAAATCAGGGCAACAATCCGGCAGTATTCCGGGAGGCCGTTGTTATTCAGATGACCTGGCCCGGTGCCCCTACGCTCTACTATGGCGATGAAGTGGGTGTCTGCGGATTTACCGATCCCGACAACCGACGAACCTACCCCTGGGGCAGGGAAGACCGGGAGCTTTTGAATTTCCACAAAGAAATCATCCGTATGCATAAGGAATGCGAGGAGTTACGCGCCGGTTCCATCAAGAGTCTCGACAGGGACTACAATTATCTTGCCTATGCCCGTTTCAACAGCAAGAAGCACACCATTGTCCTTATCAACAACAATGATCATCAGATTGAAAAGACAGTACGTGTCTGGCTGGCAGGCGTGTCCAAGGAAGCTATGCTTACCCGCCTCATCTATACGGATGAAAGAGGTTATTCTGTGGAAAAAATAGAAATTCCCGTAATTTCCGGCAAAATCACGGTTACTCTGCCAAAATTCTCTGCCATGGTGCTGCGTAACGTTGCTTACGAAGAGGATGAAGAGAATAACCTGTAAAGCATGTGAAAAATTAAAACATTTGAAATGAAGAAAGATAAAAAAGACAAATAAATTTTCTTGCATTTTAAAATGACTTATGATAGAATTTTTTCTTGGCAGGGCAACCTGTTATGGATGGATTCCCGAGTGGCCAAAGGGGACAGACTGTAAATCTGCTGCAAATT
>OHBU01000788.1_pt1 | contig 10681 bp, 6 predicted proteins | sample 1577421 | NCBI WGS metagenome assembly OHBU01 (sample SAMEA3879550, study PRJEB24766) | human gut metagenome | biome: human-associated habitat; feature: feces | place: USA | collected 1985/1987 | reverse complement strand
GCACAGCCTCGCCTTGCCTCCGACACCGATGTACATCTTCTTGACCTTGCGGGCCTTACCGCTGATGCCGATGTAGGCTTTCTTCATCTTGCGGGCCTTGCTGTTAACGCCCACATAAACTGCTTTTGCCATTTTGAAGTTTCACCTCCTTAGACGTAAACTACAAGGAGTTTTCCGTTTGCAAGTGCGCTTCCCGCACCCGGGTCATTCGTCTGACTGACAAAGCTGTCGGCTTTTCCCTTCAGCTTGCCGTCCGTTTCGGTCTTCGTGTATACCATTTTGAATTTATCGCCCACCGCCTTCGCGTCCGCAGGCACATCCTCAGTGGTCAGTGTTTTGTCGGTAAGCAGGTTGAAAGTCCCGTCGCTTCCGACACTCATAGGGCCGTATGCCATGCTGTCATCTCCTTATGCATATACGATGAGCACCTTGTTGGTGGCAAGGCTGCTTCCTGCGCCCGGGTCGGTGGTCTGGGCGGTAAAAGTCAGGCCGTTGACCGAGTTGGCCGTGCCGCCCGCACTCGAAGACCCGGCATAGTTATGGGTGTGGGAACTGTTGGCTTTGCCGTTGAGTTTGGTGTTCATCTCGCTTTCGGTGTAGTACCGGTCATCGTGGGTGTGGCTGGCGTTCGCCTTCCCATTCAGCTTTGCATCCATCTCGCTCTCGGTGTAGTACCGGTCGTCGTGGTTATGTCCGCTCGCCGCCACTCCCGTAAGCTTCTCATCGACCTCTGCTTCCGTATAATACCGGTCGTCATGGGTATGGTCAGTCGGCGTAAAAGCAGTCGGCTTGCCGCTGATGCTGTCCCATGCCGGCGCTGCCACGTCAGAAAACTTGTCGTCCACTTCGCTTTTGGCGTAATACAGGTTATCATGAGAGTGTTCCGCATCCGCCTTGCCGCCAAGCTTTGCATCCATCTCGCTTTCGGTGTAATACCGGTCGTCATGCGTGTGGCTGGTGTCCGCTTTTCCTGCAATGGCGCTGTTCACCTGCTCTTTGGTGAAGTATCGCCCGTCGTGGTCATGCCCACTGTCCGCCTTGGTCGAGAGCTTCTCATTGACCTGTGTTCCATTTTGAAATCCTGCATCGTTCTCGAGTTCGCCTGTCTTCGTCGGCACGCTGAAATTCACTGCCTTGTTTCCGTCCACAGCCAGCTGAATGCCGTTCACCAGGATCTTCTCGATGATGTTCGGCTGTCCTCCGGCTCTTTCGAGGCTCTGCACCCGTGCCGTCAGGGCGGCAAAATCAGTCACGACCTTTGTGCCAAAAGCTTCCAGCTGGCTGAGCTTTGCAAATATCACTTCGCCTGCCATTCGTCACCCCTCCCCGAAGACACGAACCATCATGGCATCAAACTCGCTGTCGGTCGCAGCTCTCGTCGAGATGCTGCCGCCGCTGGTCACGTTCATGCCGTCGCCTATCTTGACCAGACCCAGCTTGTCCCGGGTAGCAGGGGTGTTGACCGGTTCTTCCTTCTTGATAAGCGCTACGATGACGTCGATGTTCGCCGTCGGCTTCCGCACGGCATAAAAGCGCACATGACCATCGCAGGTCTCTATCATGCTGGCCAGCCCTGCCGGAGAAGCCGCCTCGAAATTCTCGAGAGCGGTGGTCCCCAGCGGAGTCATGGTCGAAAGGCATCCCGGCACTTCCACATCGCAGTAATACTGGTTCGGCCCGATGGCAGACTCCATTTTGACCCAGTCGCGGACGGGCAGGGTCAGCTCGTAAGAAGTCGTCCCCACCCCAAAAATCGTCAGCACCAGCTCGATGTCCTTCGTCGGCACCCGGATGGCAAAAAGCCGGAGCGCGCCATTTCGCGTCTCGACTGCATTCGCCAGCCCTGCCGCCACCGCTGCCGCATAGCTTTCCAGCCCGGTCGAACAGAATGGCGAATGTCTCTCCGTCAGGTCGGGGACTGCGATGTCACAATAGTATTGGTATGGCCCCTTGGCAGGAGAAAGCTTCTTCCAGCTGTCCTTCAGGGCCGTCAGGTCATAGGTCTTGTAGTAGCCGCCACTATATTCCGATTTGGCTTCTGCAATGACGTCTTTCGCCTTGTCCGAATATCGCTTTGCCGAGTCCTCGCTGCTTTTGGCATTCGTCTCGCTCTTCTTTGCGGCTGCAGCGCTTGCGGCAGATTCGCTTGCGCTCTTTGCGGAAGCATCCGCACTTGCCTCGCTCCGGTTCGCACTGGCTTCCGACTGGCTGGCCGATGCTTTCGATTCTGCCGCGCTCTGCTTCGACTCTGCGGCGCTTTTCGCCGAGGCGTCTGCACTGTTCTTCGAATCTGAGGCCAGTTCTTTCATCCGCTCGATACCCAGCCGCACCATCTCGATAACGGCTTCCATTGAGCGCGCGATGTATTCGCGTACCTGTACGCCATAAACGGCCTTCCGCACACCGTGTACCGACGATGTCAGCAGGGCAACGACTTCGCTGTATGTCATATTTCACCACCTCGTTTTTATTTTGAATTTTCAGCTCGACGAATCGTCCTCGTTCACATGGCCTATCAGTCCGAACAGCGCGTTCTTCACGTTGTTTATCGCACTCGTGATGGCGTCCACCCGCTTCGAGAGCTTCTTGCTCGTCAGTCCAAAGGTGAACTGCTTGCTGTCCGGGCTGTCCAGCGGGAGTTTCAGCTTGGTGCATATCATCCAGCGGTCCATCTCGTGGGGTTGTGAGAGGATGTGCGTCCGCAGCAAAAAGCCCAGCTTGCCCACGTTCTCACCAGTGTCCCTTCTGTCAAAGGCTTTGACGGTCAATGTCGGTTCGATGACCTGCTTGTAGTCGTCCAGCTGTTCCTGTGCCGCTTTTTTCAGCGAGTCTGCGGTCGATTTCTTGCCGTCCACGTAAATATGCCGGGAGCATAGCCCGTAAGCCGCAATGGACAGCGTGTTCTGTGCGGTAGCCGTGATGGTCTCGTAAGAGGTGCGCGAGAATATCCACCAGCCTTTTTTCACGGTCGAGATGCCGTGGGCCGTCACGCTGTTCACGAGTTCCGAGGTGCGCTTTTCTTCCAGCGTCAAATCGAGCATGTTCACACCGTACTCGATGGTCTGGTCGGTCGTGGGCATGTCCTCATCGGTCATGTAGTCGTAGTAAAAAAAGTAGTCCTCCGTACCCGGGTCGTTGGCGAGCCGCAGCCGGAGGTATCCGTCTTTTCCTTTCTCGTGTTCCAGCAGGTATGTCGTCAGAATGGTCCAGAAACTCCCAAACTGGTCGCCCGAGTCCGTGGTGTCGATGCTCTGGCTCTTCACGGTCACGTTCCCGCGCTCCATGCAGTTCACAGGGCTGTTCCCTTTGTCTGCTTGGTTCGGCTTCAGCGCAATGGCAAGGATGCTGTGGTTCGCACCGTCCGTCGTCTGGTACGTTCCGCCCGTGAGCCTTGTCTGCATCTGGCTCAGCTCGTTCAGGATGCCGTCAGCCGTGATGGTCTTGCTCAAATCGAACTCCCGGTTCGTCTCGGTCACACGCCCAAAGAAGATGCACTCCCCGTCCTCTTCCACCATCATCCACGTCTCTCCGACTTTGATCTCGTCGTAGTACGGATTCTTTACAGTGCCAAAGCGCGTTTCTGCCTTGTAGGGTACTTCACAGGTAAAAGTGCCGGGCTCTTTGTTTTCCAGATCCACCACCGGGTCTGTGAGGATGCCTTCCGTCTCTTCTCCCTCGACCGCATCGCCGTAGGAGTCGTAGACGAGGGTCTTCTTTTTCCACCGGAACCGTGCCTGTGTGCTCGACTTAAACACCACATCCACCGTTCCAGCATATACTTTGTATCTCATAAAAACGCCTGCCTGCACTCTACGTTCACCGTGACGTCCTCGTCTGCCTTTATCACAACGGTCCGCCCGATGTTCTCAAGGTCAGAGGCTATCACGCCGATATTCGTTCTCTCGCCCGGCGTCAGCACAGCGCCGTCGCCTGCATAAAAGCTCATAGTTCCGCCAAAGCAGGCCCTCTTTCCGGTCCCGGAGCTGAGTTCGCCGCCTCGTGCTACCGAGATGTAGCTGCTGTTGTTTTTCAGCGTCTCGCTGTCGGCGATGCTCGTCCCAAAGAATTCCAGTCCGCTTGTCTTGCTCACTACCACAAGCTCGTAGTCCGTATTCGGCTCAAGCTCTGCGCTCAGTGTCCCGCCCAGCGTGATGGTCTTGCCGTAGTAGTCCTCGATGCCGTTCGTCCACACCAGCGAGGCCAGCAACACCGAGCTTCCTTTTTTTCGTACCGAGAGGCTCACCTGCTTCTCGCCCTTGTCCCACCAGAGGCCCGCAAAAGTGTTGCGGGGGTTCTTGAAATAGACTGGCGTTTCCACTGTCCGCAGAGAGAGCTTGTACGAAAGCACCTTAAAGGGGTATACCAGCTCCGTCTGACTCAGCCCATCGGTGCAGTCCACCTTTGTGCCGTACTTTTCGCTCACAAGGGTGAAATTCGTTCCATTTTGATTTTCGAGGCTCGCTGTTGCCTTTCCGCTCGAGGTCACGTAAACGCCCGTGGGCTTGTCTGAGTCCACCAGCGGGAAGGTCTCTTCTTTTCCTGCGGCGATGGCCACGCCCTTCATCTGCCTCGTCGCAAGGTCTGTCTCAAAACAGAAGGAGTCCCACAGCCAGTCACCGTTCGGCTCCGCCACAAGGTATTTATAGGGGTAAAACTGGTATCGCAGGGTTATTTTCGCATGGTCGTACTGGTAGGTGGGCTTTCCGCTCACCCACACTCTACCCACGTAGTAAAACTGCGGGTCATCGTCCAGTATTATCTTTGTCCGGAACGGCTGCTTCATCTTGGCTATCAGTTTCTGCTGTATCTCGAGGTAGGCCGTATTGCCCACCGGGCCGTAGAAGTTCTTTTCTTCCTGATACCGCTCCGTGTCCAGCCAGAACTGCCAGCTTCCTTCCCGCGAGCCGAACACCGGGTATCCGGTCAGCCCGTATGAAAGGTCTGCTTCGCCGTTCATTCCCTCAATGTCGAGGGTCTTCGTTTTCTCTATCGGCGGCTGTACGACCGGCCGACAAATAGGGATCAGATAGAGGTCCCGCCAAGTATGTAATCCGTCAATGGTCACTCCGTGCAGTATCGTCTCCATCTGGTCCCCTTTTCTCGGTCGCTCATGGCGGAGCCAGACTGTAGGCTATCGTCGCCTTTATCTGTCCGCTCTCGTCCGTTGTGTAGCCGCTCACCCAGCAGCGCCCCTTGTATGTTTTTATGCTCCCTTTTCCGTCCGGTACGTCCACCAGCACCCGCTTTCCCTGCAAAAAATGCAGCAGCGTGTGGTAGGTGCTCGTCCATGTCCGCTCCGTCACGGCATAGCCGCGGTCTTCCCGGTTGATGGGCGGGTCGATATAGCAGTCCCAGCAGGAGTGGGCTTTCTCGTCAAGCACATAGTAAAACTCCCAGCTTCCCTCGGCGTTCTTGAACACACGGTCTTTCAGCGGGGAGTATTCGATGGCACCGTGCCATGGCGCCGCTATCAGCGTCCGGACGGCCTCTTCGTTCGGCTCCACAAAAAGTGGCCCAGTCGGCACAAGGTCAAGGTCGGCTGTGCGCAGAGTCTTTACCGGGGCTTCTGCGGGGATGCGGAACACGAGGCCCGTGTACCCGGCAGCACTTCCCGGCACCACCGTCTCGTAGATGCTCATGGCTCAGTGTCCTTTCTCGATGATGTCACCCACAACGTCGTCGATGTCGCTGCGTATCTCGCCCACGAACTTCCGGCCGTTCATCACGACTTTCATGCCCTTCACGGACTCTGCCACCCGGTCGATGCGCTCGCCAAGGGTCTTCACGGCCTCCACCACATCCCGGTTCGACTGGGTCTGTGCGGGGGCAGTTTCGTATCCATTTTGATTTCTCGAGGGGGTCTCGGCCCTGCGTGCCATCCGTCCGGTCACAGTCGCCGCCATGCTGATGGTTCCTTTCCGGTCTGCAAAGGCGCTGTTCAGCCACGCGCTGCTCCTCGACGCATCCGAAAGGTCTACCACCGGGGTGATGCTGGGATGGTTGTCAGTCGAGAGATGATCTGCAATGGCGTTTGTCGTCGCCAGCGCACTGCGGATGACAGCTCCGCCCACTTCGTCCATGCCCTTTTCTGCTTCGCCTTCGGTAGAGACGATACCTCTGGTCAGGCCTTCGACGACGTATTCACCGATACCGGCCATGACCTTCGAGGGCGAGTGGATGCCGAGGATATGCTTGAATCCGCTGATGATGGCATAAGCAGGGCTCAGAGCCACTTTCAGGCCAAATTTGGCAGCGGATTTCACGCCGGTGGCAAGGCCGCTCATGAGGTTTCCGCCAATGCTCTTCATGCCGTCCCAGAGTCCCGAAGCCTTCTCCTTGATCCAGCTCCATGCGTTTCCGACGGCTTCTTTCACCTTGTCCCAGTTCTTCACCACAGCAGTACCCACGGCGACCGTTCCTGCGATGACAGCAGCAGCCAGCAGTCCGTGAGGCCCAAGTCCCGAGGCCACCTTGGCAACGCCCATGCCCACCTTGGCCAGGACTCCCGAGGTAGCAGCTCCCGCAGTGGTGGCGGCTGCCTTGGCAACTCCCGCCGCCTTGGCAACAGTGGTCACACCGGAGGCCACATTGGCGGTGGCAGTCCCTACGCTGTTCAGCACCGGGATGAGCTTTGTCGCTCCGCTGGCTCCTGCGGCCGCTGTCGATGCTCCGCCCAGAAAGCTCTTCGCGGCGGATGCACCGCCCTTGAGCCACTGCCATAAGTTCGAGAGGAAGCCGCCTGAGCTTCCGCTTCCGCCGAGGTCGATGCTTCCAAAAAGCTTCGTCAGCAGTTGTGCGAACAGCCCGTTCCCGCTGAAGGCATTCTTCAGCGCGGTGCTGATGGCTTCGGTCAGGGTCTGGCCAAAGTCCGTGCCAACTACGTCGAGTACCGCAGTCAGCCCACTTGCAACTGCACTGGCCCAGTCTCCGCTCATGGCGGCAACGACGGTGTTGGTAGCAGCGGCCACGGTCTCGCTGGCTCCGTCCTTCATGTAGAGGCCGAACAGGTCAGAGAATCCCTGTACCAGCTTCGGGTTCATCTTCTTGGCCACCGCCATGAATCCATTTTGAATGGGCTTCCAGTTCTGGGCGATGGCGTCGCCGAACTGCATCATAGCCTTCTTCGTGGCGTCGCTCACGTTGAAAGCGTCTGCCAGATTCCCCACATAGTCCGCAAAGGTCGAGCGGGTCTCCATCATGTCCTCGTAAGCGGCCATGACAGTCTCATCGTAGCGGTTGCCTCCGGCCTGTTCGAGGGCAGTCTGGTACTTCTGCTGCATGGCCGTGACCTTGCTCATCTGCCATCTCATGCTGGTCAGTGCGCTGTTCACGCCCATCAGGGCCGTCATGGTACCCTGCGTTGCCGCTCTCCGTGCCTCGATGCTGTCCTCGCCGTACTGCTCCACCGCGCTGGCATAGGCGTCTGCCCGCCCCGAGAGGTCGCCATCGTTGTAGAGCTTGTCCAGCAGGGTCATCCGCTTCTGTGCCATGGAGATGCGGCTGTCGTAGAAACTCGAAAGGTCGTCAAACGCCGCAAGCTGCGCCTTGTCCAGCTCGTTTTCCAGCTCCAGCTGTTCCTGCCGCGCTTCCAGATAGTCCCGGTAAGCCTGCTGGGTCACAAGGCTTGCTTCGCCGAGGGCATCCTTCGTTTCCACCCACACCTTTTCCGCGAGGGCGGTCTTCTCGCTCTGGATGGCCAGACGCTTGTTGATGGTCTCGATGTTCTTGTTGCTCTTCTCCATCACGGAAGCGGTTTTCTCGTAGGTGTCCGTCCAGAGCTGATACTCGGTCTGAGCCAGCTTGTCATCGCTTTCATACCGCTCGATGGCCGCCTTGTAGGTGTTCTCAAACCTCGCCTGCTGCAAGTCGAGGAGGTTCTTCTTCTCGTCCAGCAGAGTGTTGTAGGCTTCCTTCGTCTTGTCGTCGCTGGCTCCCACCCGGGAGACCAGTTCGTCGTACTGCCTCTGCGCGATGTCCACACGGGCTGTCTGCAGCTCGATGCTCTTCGCCAGCGTCTCACCCTTTTTCTCGATAAGGGCTTCAATGGAAGCAGTGTCGCCTTCTCCTGCTTCCCAGAGGCTGTATTCCTTGTCGGCGGCATTCTGGAGGTACTTGTTGGCCTTCAGTTCCTTCGTGTACTTCTCGGCGATGGTCTCGGCCAGAGTCTTACCCTTGCTCGAGGATTTCTTGCCGGAAGATGCAGTGGAAGCGCCTGCACTGTCGTCGGGGAGATAGCCGCTGTACTGCTCGAGGATGAGGTCGGCATACTCGCTCGGGTCAAGGCCCTCCAGACCAAGAGCACTTCCGATCTGCTTTGAGACCCAGTCCTTTGCCTCGCCAGTCAGGCCCTTCAGGGCGTCTTTCGCTTTGATCTCGCCGCTCTGGTACTTTTGCAGCGCTTCCGTCGCCTTGTCCCACATGGAGCTGGGCTTCCAGTCCGCGCCGAGATAGGGCGTATTCCTGGCGTCTTCTTTGGCGTTGGCCTTCTCGTAGTCCTGTACCGCCTGCTGGTAGCGGTTCGCCCCGAGTCCGACTTTTCCGCTGGGGAGCGTTCCGTCCGGCATGAGATGGTCGGCCTTCATGATGCTGTAAAGCTCCAGCATCTTGTCCGAGGCAGTCTTCTTGGCTTCGTCCAGTGCCGCGCCCACAGCGTCCCGCACCTGCGAAGCGGACTCATAGCTTGCATCATAGAGCTGGCTTCTCAGGTCGGGGTCTCCGATGCCAAGGCGCAGTCCCTCCACGACGTTCCGTCCGTCCTCTTCTGCCAGCTGACTCGGCGAGTGGATGCCCCAGAAAGTCGTAAAGACGCTTCGGACGCTCTTTGCCACAGTCTGCATCGCTGCCAACGCCCCGCTCAGAGCGCCCGGGTCCTGGATGCCGATGGCCAGACCTTCCGTGATGTACCGGCCTATCTCTTCGAAGACCTTGGAAGGACTATTGACGTCATATCCATTCTTGGCAGTATCTATGGTGTCGTCCACCATGTCCTGTACAGCACCCGTTGTGCGAGCTTTATTTTCCTCGACGCCCTTCGCCCCTCCGTTTGCGACATTTTCACCGATCTCCTTACCCTCTTTTTCGGCGTCGTCTTTTGTACCGGAGAACGTAAAGACATCTGCGACATTGATGCGCTGGGGTTTGAAATCGGGGTTGAACTTGAAAGCAATGTTTCTCTGCTGGAAGTTTCCATTGTCGCTGAACGGCGAAAAGATGTCCCGGATGCCGTCCCAGATGTTCTTTCCCAGCTCTTCCAGCGCGCCCTTGATGCCCTCGCCTTCGCCGCCTTCGCCGCTCCATGCCCAGCCGATGAGATCGATGGCCGTCTGGATGAGCACTTTACACAGGGTGGTGAAAGCCTCACCGATGGGTTCGGCGCTCTGGTTGATGGCGTTACAGATAAGCGTCACCACAGCCACCAGAGCAGCCTCGATGTCCGGCGCGGCATTGATGATGGCCGTACACAGCGGGTCGGCAAACAGCGCCAGTGTGCCGAAGAGTGCGCCTGCACCGGCGAGGTAGAGCATTCCCTTGCCAAACTTGGTAAAGGCACCTGCCAGAGTCGAGAGCCCGAGTGCAAGCTCCGGGATGCAGGTCAGCAGCATACCGCCTGCAAACATCGCCATCATGGTATCGGCAAATATCCACAGCGATTGGCTCACTGCTTCCGGCTTTGCCATGCCGATGAGCTGGATGGCCGGTGCCAGCACCAGCAGCGAAGCGCTCATGGCCAGCATTCCGGTGGAGACGTTCAGAAAGCTGACCGGACCGGCAAATTTCGACAGCACCAATCCGATCGCAGACAAAACTACCAGCGACGCGCCTGCTTTTTTAAGTTCTCCCCAGTCTACTTTTCCCATCATCAGACACGCCCCGGCCACCGCCATGAGTGCATCGGCCATCAGGAAAATGCCTGCGCCCTCGCTCCATCCTGCCGAGCCGAAGTAACCGAGTGCTGCCATTGCGGCACTGAGTCCGCCAAGCACCCCAGCCGCCTTTTTTAAGCTGTCTACAGGCACGAGTGTCAGTGCCGCAGCAGCCACAGCCACCGCGTTCATCGCTCCTGCCATGGCCAGCGCCGCCGCACCCGAGCTGAACTTCGTCTTGCTGGAAAGTACGCTCATGGCTGTCATGAGGATCATCAGGGTCTTCATGGCCGTAGTGGCGTACTCGAGCTTTGTGGTGTTCAGAGTGCCGTCGTCCACATTCTCGGTGATGAGCCCCGCCAGAGCACAGACGCCCTGCACCAGCACCCACAGGCCTCCGCCCATGGCCGCGATGGCGAGTCCATTTTGAAATGTGAGCATGGTGTCCGCCACACCCTGTGCCAGTACGAGCATGCTTCCCATCGCGGTGAGGTAGGCTGTCAGTGCGCCCATTCCTACTACGGCTTTCACAAGGCTCGTCCACTTCACCTCACTCAGAGGCTTTATTGCACCGGCCACGATCCGCAGTCCGATGCCCATCTCGATGAGCGAAGCGCCGAGGCCAAGCAGCGTCGCACCGCCTACCACGAGGTCGCGGGCCTTCACGGTCGCAATGAGCAGCCCCATGTTCCGTGTCAGCACAACCATAGCGCCCACTGCCGCCGCAAAAGCCGCGAGGTTCTGGAGAAAGTTCTCGCCCTTTATGGCGTCCGCGATGGCCACGAATCCCGAGCACAGAGCCTTCGTCGCTGCGGCCA
>OHBU01000783.1_pt1 | contig 10718 bp, 10 predicted proteins | sample 1577421 | NCBI WGS metagenome assembly OHBU01 (sample SAMEA3879550, study PRJEB24766) | human gut metagenome | biome: human-associated habitat; feature: feces | place: USA | collected 1985/1987 | reverse complement strand
CCTGCTGCTGATACTGACCCATACCGAAAATCTTTTCCTTCTTGTTGCTTTCAAATTTCACGTTCAGGGTGTATTCGGTGCCGCAGGTAACGCCCTTCCATTCACGGTTGATTACCTTTAAGCAGCGGCTTTCCCTGGAAATGGTGCCGTCATACATACGGAAATATTCACGTAAAATAAGTTCCCCGTCCTTATAAAAACTGATAATGCCGACAAAGTTTACCACAGCCTTGATTTTGCCGTTGGTAATGGTGGCAAACTGGCGCTTGTCAATGGTGCCGTCGCCTACCCAGTGGTCTTCCTCTTCAATGGTAACCACAGCCTCTTTTACAGACGGTGCTTCGCTTAACGCCCAGTCTGTGTTCTGCAGTTTGTGCTGCATGGTGGAACGGACACGCAGAGCATCCCTGCCCCATGCTTCGATACGAAGCATCTCGCCGTTGTGGTAGCAGACAAGTGCATTGCCTTCGTTTTCAAATCTCATGATGTAACCCTCCTTGCATGTTAAAAATACGGTAAATGGGAAGTTTCCCTTCCGCATTTACATAGTTGCGTTTTATATCTTATAATGGTATCATACTTGAGAAAATAAGGAAATTCAATTCCTATATTACAGATAACTGATACTATTCTACGAATATACGTATGATTAAAGCAATTTGCAACGCAGACGGCAAAGAAACGGAGAAACAGGCAACAAAGAAACGGAGCGGCGGGCAGCAAAGAAATGGGCAGCAGACGGCAGGATAAAGGAGTAACCAATGGTAAGAAATAAGCTGACGGAACAAAAAGAATTGATGGAACAGCGGCATCACAGTTCGGTAACTGTGCCCTACAGTTTGTATAACTGCCGGCTTCCGGAGGCGTTTCCCACGGTGCCCATGCACTGGCACAGCGAACTGGAGCTGGATGTGGTGACGGAAGGAAAGGGCGAATTTATCTGCGGCGATATACATTTTTCGGTGGAAAGCGGGGACGTGGTGCTTATTCAGCCCAATATGCTGCATGCGGCATACCCTGATAAAGAGGAAGGACTGAAGTACCGCGCCTTCGTTTTTCATGCGAATATGGTGGGAGCGGAACAGAACGACCGAAGCAGTCTTTCCTATATAAAGCCGCTCAGAAACGGGCAGTTGCAGGTGAAGCCGAAGTACGGAAGGGAAGATGCCGATTATCCGAAGGTGAAAGAACTGGCGGAGGATTTGATTGCCCTGGCGGAATGTAACGATGCCTACCATGATTTATTTTTGAAAAGCCGGTTGTTTGCGCTGCTTTATTTTTTTGAAAAAAAGAAAAACATATCGGAAAGAGGGCAACAGACAGGCAACTCGGAGCTGATTCGTCCGGCACTGGAATATATGACATTTCACTATGAAGAAGCCATCAGTGTGGACTACCTTGCGGGCATATGCGCCATCAGCATCAGCCATTTCATGAATACTTTTCAGAAGGTGGTAGGCTGCAGCGCCATTGAATATCTCATTCACCTGCGCATCCAGGCAGCCTGTGCGGCGCTTACGGATACCACGGAAAATGTTGCAGAAATCGCAACCGGATGCGGCTACAACAATCTGTCCAATTTTAACCGGCAGTTCAAAAAAATGACCGGCGTCTCCCCGAAAGCCTACCGGAGGCAGATGGCGGAGACCGGCAGCAGGCTTGACATACAGAATAACGGACCAGCCAAGATGAACAGCAGGCTTGACGAACAGAATAACGGACCTGTAAAGACCGGCAGCAGGCTTGACGAACAGAACCGCGGACTCGCGGAGACAGGCGGAAAATCAGAATTGACAAAAGAGAGAAAGTGACTAAAATAGGGAATGGCGCTTCGACGCCAAAGATTTAAGATGCAAAGGAGCGGTCTTTTTTACACAAAAAAGACATGGAAAGAAAATGAAATATGTGAAACAGTTTCTGATTATTCTGGCGATTTCCCTTATCGGGGAACTGCTCAAATATGCGCTGCCGCTGCCCATTCCGGCAAGCATTTACGGCATGGTCATTTTGTTTATCTGCCTGAAAACAGGTCTGGTAAAATTGGAGGATGTGAAGGACGCGGGCAAGTTCTTAATTGAAATCATGCCGGTGATGTTTATTCCGGCGGGCGTGGGTCTTATGGAAAGCTGGGGGATTTTGAAGCCGGTGCTTGTGCCGGTCTGCATTATTACGGTGGTAACGATTGTTACGGTTATGGCGGTAACGGGACTTTTGTCGCAGTGGGTTATCCGCAGGGACAGTAAGAAGGGGGAGAACCATGAATAGTTTTTTTGAAAATTCCATGTTTGCGGGCATTACGTTAAGTCTGCTGGCATACCTGCTCGGTATGTTTTTAAAGAAAAAATTCAAGTTAGGGATTTTTAACCCGCTTCTCATTTCCATTCTTGTGTCCATCGTGGTGCTGGTTGTGGGAAAAGTGGATTATGAAACCTACAACGAAAGTGCGCAGTTCTTAGGATATCTGCTGACACCGGCAACGGTCTGCCTTGCCATTCCCCTGTACGAACAGTGGGAGCTTTTGCGGAAAAACTGCAAGGCGGTCGTGATAGGACTTCTGTCCGGTGTGCTGACAAGTCTGGTGACGGTGCTGGCGTTGTCTCTGCTTCTGGGACTTTCCCATGAAGAATACGTGACCCTGCTTCCCAAATCCATTACCACGGCAATCGGCATGGGTGTGTCGGAAGAACTTGGCGGCTATGTGACCATTACGGTGGCGGTAATTATCGTTACGGGCGTACTGGGCAATATGATGGGCGAAATGATTTGTAAAATTTTCCGCATCAAAGAACCCATTTCCAAGGGACTTGCCTTCGGCAGCGCCGCCCACGCGATTGGTACGGCAAAAGCCATGGAAATCGGTGAGATAGAGGGCGCCATGAGTAGCCTTGCCATTGCGGTTTCCGGTATTCTGACGGTGCTCTTTGCCTCCGTGTTTGCAAAGTTTTTATAAAGGAATTAGGAAATACCTATAACGGTTAATAGAAAGAAACAATAAGGCAAACAGTGCATAATCAGACAATGTCTATTGACATAGTAGGATATGAAGAGTATGATTTCTCTTAACAAAAAATGCAGAGAGGGCATACTCCATGAAAAATATACTTTGTTTCGGCGATTCCAATACATATGGATACAATCCGGCGGACGGCAGCCGTTTTCCGGAGAACGTGCGGTGGACGGGACTTCTGCAGGAAAAAGCAAAAGGCGACGGATACCGCATTATTGAAGAAGGTCTGGTGGGAAGAACCACGGTTTTTGAGGACAGTGTCCGCATGGGCAGAAAGGGAAGCAATTTTCTCCTGCCGCTTTTGGAAACCCATTATCCCGTGGATGCGGTGGTGCTGATGCTGGGCACCAACGACTGCAAAACGGTTTACAATGCCTCTTCCCATGTGATAGGGAAGGGAATGGAAGTATTGTTAAAGCAGGTTAAAAATTATGATGCGTCACTTCCCGTGCTGCTTTTGTCCCCGATTTATCTGGGCGAGGGTGTGTGGGAAAAGGAATACGATCCGGAATTTAACCGGGTGTCCGTGGAGGTTTCTAAGGAGCTGAAAACGGAGTATGGCAGACTGGCAAAGCTGTACGGCTATGAATTCCTGGCGGCATCGGACGTGGCGGAGCCTTCTTCGGCTGACAGGGAGCACATGGATGCCAAAGGACACCGGGCGCTGGCGGATGCGGTCTGGGAAAAGCTGCAGGAGCTGTAAGCGGTAATAAAAGAGAACTGCGGAAACAAACAGGAGAAAACACATATGGCTGACATTACGAGAGAAGAAGCATTTTCTATTTTGAAAGAGTACAACAAGGACCCGTTTCATATCCAGCATGCGCTGACGGTGGAAGCGGTCATGAAATGGTATGCAAAGGAGTTAGGATACGGCGAGGAAGCGGAGCACTGGGGCATCGTGGGACTGCTTCATGATGTGGATTTTGAACTGTACCCGGAGGAGCACTGCCTGAAGGCACCGGAACTGCTCAGAAGCCATGGCGTGGGTGAGGACATTATTCACAGTGTGGTTTCTCATGGTTACGGCATTACCGTAGGCTGCGGCACCACACTTTCCGTAGCGCCGGAGCATGAGATGGAAAAAGTGCTTTTTGCGGCGGACGAGCTGACCGGACTTATCTGGGCGGCTGCCCTGATGCGTCCTTCCAAGAGCACCAAGGACATGGAATTGAAATCCTTAAAAAAGAAATACAAAAGCAAGGGCTTTGCAGCAGGCTGCTCCCGGGAAGTGATTGAACGCGGCGCAGAGCAGTTGGGCTGGGATTTGGAAAAACTGCTTACCCTGACCTTGCAGGCGATGGCAGCTACCGAGGACGAAATCGCAGCGGAAATCAGCAGACAGTAAAGGAAATGATACATGGAATGGCAGGAATTTGAAAGAAAATTTCCGCAAAAATTAAATAAACAGCAGAAGGAAGCAGTACAGAGTGTGGAAGGCCCGGTACTGCTTCTTGCTGTGCCCGGCTCCGGCAAGACCACGGTGCTGGTGACCCGTCTCGGCTATATGATTTACGCCAAAGGCATTGCTCCGGAGAAAATTCTGACGGTGACCTATACGGTGGCGGCGACCGAGGATATGGCAGCCCGCTTTGCCTCCCTGTTCGGAACGGATATGGCAGACAGACTGACCTTTAAAACCATTAACGGCATCTGCGCCGGCATCATACATACTTATGGCAGGAAAACCGGCCGGACGCCCTTTGCCCTCCTGAACGATGAAAAAGTCGTTGCGGACACACTGGCGAAAATCTACCAGAAGACGGAGCGGACATACGCCACGGAAAGTGATTTGCAGACGGTACGAACACTGATTACCTATATCAAAAACAGTATGCTCACGGAAGCGGAAATCCGGGAATTGGACAAAACAGCCGATATGAAAATTTCTGCTATTTATAAAGAATACAACACCTGGCTAAGGGAACAGAAGCTGATGGACTACGACGACCAGATGGTGTATGCCTATACCATGCTGCAACGGTTTCCAGAGCTGCTTAGACTGTATCAGGATAAATTTCCGTACATGTGTGTGGACGAGGCGCAGGATACTTCCAAAATCCAGCATGCCATTATAGCCCTGCTTTCATCCAGGACGGAAAATCTGTTTATGGTGGGAGATGAGGACCAGAGCATTTACGGTTTCCGCGCGGCGTACCCGGAGGCGCTGCTTTCCTTTGAGAAAAACCACCCCGGCGCCAAGGTGCTTTTAATGGAAGAAAACTTCCGCTCCGGCGCCGGCATCGTAAAGGCTGCCGATACCTTTATCCAGAAAAATACGCTCCGCCACAAAAAGCACATGCGGGCAATAAAGGACGGAGAGGAAGTTGTAAAAGAGATTGCGGTGAAAACAAGGGACGACCAGTACCGCTACCTGGCGGCCGTGGCCGAAAAATGCGCCGCCGCCCAGACAGGCGGCACGACCGGCAACGTGACAGAAGTCAGAGTGGGTGACTTGACCGGCAACGTGACCGAAGTCAAGGCGGGCAGCAGGACCGCCGGCGCTGCCCATACCGTGGCGGTGCTGTACCGGGATCACGAGTGCGCCCTTCCTTTGATTGATTTACTGGAGCGGAAGGAAATTCCTTACCGCATGCGCAACGCGGAAATCTCCTTTTTTACCCATCGCACGGTGCTTGATGTGCTGAACATCATGAAGCTTGCCATGCATCCGAAGGACGCCGAAACCTTTTTGCAGGTCTACTATAAAATCAATACCTACATCCGAAAAGAGGATGCCCTGCAGATAGCCAGAATCAGCGAAACACAGGACATCTCCGTGTGGAATGCGGCGGTGCGCTACCATGGACTGAGCGATTATACCATGAGCAGTGTGCAGAATACGCGCATGCATATGCAGCAGCTTCTGACGGAACGGGGCGATAAAGCTGTGAAGCGGATTTTGTATTACATGGGGTATCAGGAATATCTGGATCGATGCGGGCTGAAAGCCGATAAGATAGAAATTCTGCGGATTTTGGGAAGCCGGGAGGACTCCATGGCGGGGCTTCTGCAAAGACTGCGGGAGCTGCAGGATATTCTTACCCGGAAAGAAACGGACTATAGCTGCAATTTTATTTTATCCACCATACATGCCAGCAAGGGACTCGAGTATGATACGGTGTATCTGATGGATGTGACGGACGGCATTCTGCCGGCACAGATGTTAAAAAATCCGGAGAAGGCATCCCGGGAGGAACGGGAAACCTACGAAGAGGAACGGCGCCTGTTTTATGTAGGGGCGACCCGGGCAAAATCCGAGCTATACGTTTTCACCACGGGAAAACCCCATAGCTTCTGCAAAGAACTGCTTTCCCATCCTGTTACATGCAGAGTAAAAAGAAAAGGAATTCCGTCTACACCTTGACAACCGACCATAAAAAGTGATACACACATATATGGAAGTGTTTATTATAATATCACTCAAATATAAGGAGAAAAAACATGCAGGAATTAAAGCCAATCAAAGAAGGTAAAGTACGCGAGATTTATGACAATGGAGACAGTCTGATTATGGTAGCAACCGACCGTATCAGTTGCTTCGACGTAATTCTGGACAATATCATTTCTAAAAAGGGAACCGTGCTGACACAGATGTCCAAGTTCTGGTTTGACATGACCGAGGACATTATTCCCAACCATATGATTTCTGTGGATGTAAAAGATATGCCGGAATTTTTCCAGCAGGAGAAATTTGACGGAAACAGCATGATGTGCAGAAAACTGCAGATGCTTCCTATCGAATGCATCGTCCGCGGTTACATCACCGGCAGCGGCTGGGCAAGCTACAAGGAGAACGGAACCGTTTGCGGCATCAAGCTTCCCGAAGGCTTAAAGGAGTCCGACAAGCTGCCTGAACCCATTTACACCCCTTCTACCAAAGCCGAGATTGGCGACCATGATGAAAATATTTCTTTCGAGCAGAGCATTGCCCATCTGGAAAAGTACTTCCCCGGCAAGGGCGAGGAATACGCAACCAAGATTAAGGATTACACCATTGCTCTTTACAAGAAGTGTGCGGAATATGCCCTGACAAGAGGCATCATTATCGCAGATACCAAGTTTGAATTCGGTCTGGATGAAAACGGCAATGTGGTACTGGGCGATGAAATGCTGACCCCCGACAGCTCCCGTTTCTGGCCTGCCGATGTTTACGAACCCGGCCACGGACAGCCTTCCTTTGACAAGCAGTTCGCCCGCGACTGGCTGAAAGCCAATCCCGAAAAGGGCTGGAAGCTTCCCGAAGATGTGGCGCAGAAGACCATCGACATCTACCTCGAAGGCTACGAAAAACTGACCGGCAAGCCGCTCGGAAAGTAAAAGTTTATAATGGAAGTGCGAACGCAGGGCTTTGCAAGGAAGCTCTGCGTTTTTTGCTATGTACCGCCTATCGGTATGTAATTTGATTTACAGGCGGTGCTAAATTACTATTTTCATAGCATTTTTTAACCATTACAGATTTTTGTACCGCCTGAGAGATGATATATTGCTTCCCGGCGGTACTATTTTATGTCCGCAAGTTCATTATGGAGATTTTGAGAGAAAAAATACCGCCGCAGTATCCATGAATTATACTGCAGGCGGTATTTCATTTTAGCTTCCATTTCCTGTAGAGAAAATTAAACTATGCGTTCAATGACAAATCGGGTATTCTCACCTAAAATGATAGCAGATGATCTTGAGAGAGGATTTATGACTTCACGAAAAGGAGGAGATACCATATGGAGAGACCGCATTTTGACATCATAGCCAGCGGAGAGCGGATGAAGGAAATTCGCAGGCAACGGAAGATTTCCGTGAAACAGGTCGTGGAATACATGGGTTTTGAATCGACCCAGGCTGTGTACAAATGGGAAAACGGAAAATGCTTTCCCCAGGCCGATAATTTAGTAGCGCTGGCAATGCTGTATCAGGTAAACCCGTCAGAACTTTTAGTGGAAGAAACTCCTGTGGCTTCTTCCTGCCAGTTCGAAAAAAACATTGCAGCTTAGTGAACCACCGGTTGCTCGACATCCGGCATTTCACAGGGTATCATAAGGACATAAACAACAGACAGACGCATACAGCAATCAAAACATATTGGACAAATACGCGTGAAGAAAATTTTTCCCCATGGGAAGATTCGTTTATCTGCGTCTGGTAGAAAATACGGACAACACGAGGAGGTAACTATGAAAAGAGCATTTTGGTATGATGAAACACATATGGATCAGCAGATTGCAGAAGTGGATACCACAGAAGCTCATGTTGTCCGTTTCGCTAAAAATTACGGAAATACATCCGTAACCGAAAACGGTGCGGTGGGCTACCGAACCACGACAAAAGCACTGTTAGATTTGAATTTCAGGGTTTCTTCCTTGAGAAACCGAAGCGAGAGCGAAATCATAGAAGGGTACATAAAAGCATTTCATGAATCTCCGGGGTATGCCGTAAAGTGGCTGTTCTTTTTAAGGGATATCTTGGAAGGAATGGGAGAAAGAAGAACTTTCCGCATCGGATTGAAATATCTCGCCATATCCCAGCCCAAGATTGCACAGGCAATTCTACCCTTTATTCCGCAATACGGACGCTTTGATGATGCGCTTGTACTGCTGGATACGCCCCTTGCCGCCGATGTGGCAGCTTTTTATAAGGAGCAGCTAAAAAGAGATCTGGAAGCCATGGAATGTGGCAAATCCATTTCTTTACTGGCAAAGTGGCTGCCCAGCATCAACACATCTTCTGCTAATACGAGGGATTATGCGGGAAAACTCTGCCGTCATTTTAAAATGTCGCAGAAGGAATACCGTAAGACACTGTCCCGGTTAAGAGCCTACGGAAACGTAGTGGAAACGAAAATGTCCGCCTCCGACTGGGAGGGGATTACTTATGAACAGGTGCCCGCCAAGGCAAATCTAAACTATGACAGGGCGTTTGCAAGGCATGACTTAGAAAGAAGGACAGCATACCTTGAAAGCGTTCTTTCAGGCGAGGGTAAACTGAATGCAGGCGGTCTGATGCCCTATGAAATCGTGCATCGATTTATGAAAAACGCTCCCAGCGGAGCAGGGCTGAAGGATGACCTTCTGGCAGAATTGATGTGGAAGAAAATCCTGGCCGACGGCTTTGCCAATGACTGGGGTCTGGAGGATGCCATTGTGGTGGCGGACGGTTCCGGCAGCATGTTTTCCTTTGCTTCCGGCAGCAGCTCTGTCAGTGCCATTGAGGTCTGCAACTCCCTTGCTATTTACTTTGCGGAGCAGTTAAAAGGGGTATTTCACAACAAGGCAATTACCTTCAGTGAACATCCGCAGTTCATCGACCTGAAAGACAACACCAGCCTGAAGGACAAAATGGAAATCATGTTTGCTCATGACGAGGTGGCAAACACCAACATTGAAGCTGTGTTTAACCTGATCCTTGACATGGCAAAAAGCCGGGAGGTGCCCAGAGATGAACTGCCCAAACAGGTGCTTATCATTTCCGACATGGAATTTGACTGGGCTGTCGGAAACTGCGACTGGTATTCCGGAAGACGGAATACCGTAAATGACACTCTGTTTGACAGCATTGCCGCAGAATACGAAGAAAACGGCTACCGGATGCCGCGTCTTATCTTCTGGAATGTGTGCGGCAGAACCGATACCATACCCAAAGTGGACAATGAGGAAGGACTGTGCCTCTTATCCGGTTTCTCTCAGAATGCCATGAAAGTGGCAGCGGACAGGACACAAAAAGATCCCTACGAGTCTTTGCTGTCGGTACTCAATTCACCCCGGTACCAGGCTATCGAGGATGCCATAAAAGAATATGTTGCGTAAGCAGATGAAATCAACCTATTGTTCCGAACAATAGGTTGATTTTGTTCGGAACAAAACATGGATTGTATACAGAGTGTTTATATTGACTTTTATGCCATGTAAAAATATAATTATAAGCACGAAAGTCAATGAAAGAGAAGGTAACTATTGTGGGAGCAACTGAAGAAATTATTAAGATGGCAAAAGAGAATAACGGCACAGTTACTACTGCAATGGTGGTTGCAGCGGGTATCTCACGTGGAAATATCAAGTATCTTGTTGACAAAGGTATGATTGAAAAGTCAGCAAGAGGTGTTTATGTTTTGCCGGAGATGTGGGATGATGAGATTTTTAATTTGCAGATTCGCTTTAAGCGAGGAATCTATTCTCATGAAACAGCATTGTTTCTTTTGGATTTAACGGACAGGACCCCAAACAGATATTACATGACGTTTCCTGCAAATTATAATCTGACAAAACCAAAAGAAGAAAACATACGATGTACGCAATGCAAGGAAGACTTGTATGAACTTGGAGTGACAGAAGTGCTTACGCCAGGAGGAAATACAGTAAGAGCCTATGGTGTGGAACGTACTCTCTGTGATGTTTTGCGTTCACGCAGTCAAGTGGATATTCAGGTTGTGACGGAGGCTTTTAAGAGATATGCAACTAGAACGGATAAAAATATTCCTATTTTGTCAGAGTATGCAAAAAACCTGAAGGTAGAGCAGAGGCTCAGAGCATATCTGGAGGTGTTGTTATGAAAAACGCGATGCAGCTAAAAGCCATTATAAAAAATCTGGCAAAGGAAAAACATATATCCGCACAGCTTGTAATGCAGAATTTTATGTTGGAGAGATTGCTGGAACGAATATCTATTTCAAAATATCAGCAGAATTTTATTTTAAAAGGTGGTTTCTTGATTGCAGCGA
>OHBU01000782.1_pt1 | contig 10720 bp, 7 predicted proteins | sample 1577421 | NCBI WGS metagenome assembly OHBU01 (sample SAMEA3879550, study PRJEB24766) | human gut metagenome | biome: human-associated habitat; feature: feces | place: USA | collected 1985/1987 | reverse complement strand
GGTCTTTCTTATTTTGATAACAAATATCATGTTTACTTCCAGTACTCCCCCTTCGATGCCGAAGGCAGCGGTGACCGCGGCTGGGGCCATTTTGAAAGCACCAATCTGGTAAACTGGACTTACACCGGCATGGTTATCCGCCCGGATATGCCTGCGGATAAGGACGGCGCCTATTCCGGCAGCGCCATTGTCTGCGGCGATTCCCTGGAAATTTTTTATACCGGTAATGTGCTGGAGGACGGTGACTACGACTACACCACCGCCGGCAGAGGCGCCAATGTCATCCATGTATCCACAAAGGACGGCCACACCATGAGTGAAAAGGAGGTCCTCCTCACCAATGCGGACTATCCCGATTTCTGCTGCTGTCATGTCCGCGACCCCAAAGTCTGGAAAGAGGACGGCAAATACCGTATGGTTCTGGGCGCCAGAACAAAAACGGACGAGGGCTGTGTCCTGTTCTATGAATCGGATGATTTGAAAAACTGGCGCTACACCGGTCGTGACGCCGTGCCCGATTTCGCCTATATGTGGGAATGTCCCGACTGTTTCCGGGTGGACGGCCACCGCTACTTAAGCATTTCCCCTCAGGGACTGCCCACTTATGAGGAAAAATTCCAGAATCTGTACCAGTCCGGTTATTTTACCTACGACGATTCCCTTACGGACTTTGAAGAATGGGACTACGGCTTTGATTTTTATGCGCCCCAGACCTTTGAAACACCGAACGGCAGAAGAATTCTGGTGGGCTGGATGGGCATCGGCGACTCCGCCTATGAAAACCTGACCGTACCCTTAGGCTGGCAGCACTGCCTTACGGTTCCGAGAGAAATCACAAGACGTGAGGATGGCATACTGCTGCAAAATCCCGTACCCGAAATTTTATCCTGGGCAGGCACAGGCTCCCCTGTTTCCGAAGAAAAATCCGTCGATGTTCCCCTGCCCTTCCTCTTTTACGGAGAGACCGGGGCTGCTTTTTCCCTTGCCCTGTCGGATTTCTGCACCATGACCTATGAGGACGGTCTGTTTACCCTGCAGTTTACCGACATGTCTGTCAGCGGTGGCAGAACCCTCCGTAAATGCCGTCTGAAGGAATGCCGCGACATCCGCATTCTTGCCGACATGTCCAGTCTGGAGATTTACTTAAACGGTGGGGAAAAGGTATTGAGCACCCGTTTTTATCCCAAAGAGGAGAACATTACTCTTTCTGTGAAAAAAATGAAAGGGGAGGTCTTCCCCTTTCATCTGTAAGTGACAGCCGCCTTAACGGGCGGCTGTTATTTTTTGCATTGCGCTTAATTTACTTTCCACTTGGCATAAAGCGTTAAGTTGCCGTAAGAACCGGCAGGAATTTTGGTAATTCTTTTCTTACATGCCTTATCCGTATACCAGCCAAGGAATGTGTAACCCAGCTTTTCGGGATTATAAAGAAGCAGTTCTTCATCCTCCACTGTGTAGGCCGCCGGATTATCGGCAGGATTTACAAAGCCATCCATATTGGCATAGGTAATGGTGTAGGTCTGCTTTTCCCATACCGCATACAAGGTGTAGATACCGTTGTCCGGGTATTCGGCAGGACCGGTAATCTTCTCCTTGTCGGTGTATTCCACCTCTCCGTCCGGCATTTCCGCCCAGCCTGCAAACACGTAACCGTTTATCTTATAGCTGTTGGCCGTCAGGGCCTTCGGTGTGCCGTATATAAGCGTCTGCTGCCTCATAACGCCCTTCACTGCTGCATTTTCCGGTGCATTCGCCACGAACTCCGTCTTATAGGAGATGCCCTTCCACTTCGCATACAACTCCATATCCACCGCCGTTGTTTTAGCAATGGCGGTTACCTTGGATTTCAGTGCGGCATCCTTGTACCAGCCGTCAAACACATAGCCCTTCTTCACCGGCTTTTCCCATGCCGTCATTTCTTTTGCCGTGATGCCCACACCGGCTTCATAGGCAATGCTTTTCGTACCGTATTCTCCGCCGTTTAGATGGAAGGTAACGGTAAAGGAATTTCTCCAGACAGGGTACAGGTTCAGTACCCATGCGGTTTTTCCGGAAGCATCTGCGGTCTTTGTCAATGTATCCGGCTGGAAAAGCTTTGCCTTGTTCTCATAGGTCACAATTCCCGCCCGGGCTTCTTCTTCCGAAAGCGCCCAGCCCACAAATGCATAGCCTGCTTTCTTGTAGGTATTTGCCGTCAGCGCCTTCGCCGTTTCGCTCTTCATGGAAAGCGGCTTCATGGTACCGGTAAGGAGTCCGGCATCCGCCTGGGCATCATTGTGGAATACCACCGTATACGGTGCGTTCCACTTCGCATACAGCGTCATATTTCCGTAAGTGGTTGCGGTAATATAAGACATCGCAGCCGTCAGATTTTCATTCTTATACCAGCCGCCGAAGGTATAACCCTCTTTTTCCGGCACGGGAAGCATGGTCTTCGGCATGCCGTAATAATATTCCATGCTGGCCGTGTCCCCACTTCCGCCGTTGTATACAAAATCAATCGTATAAGTCGTGGGCTTCCACTGGGCATACAGAGTAACCGTACCGCCGTTTTTCTGCGGCAGGAGGTTTTGCTGTGAAAGTGTCAGACCGGTTACTTTTCCGCCGTCCTCAAAGGTCGTGCCCGGTGCAGCTTCCGTAGGCGTCTTTACCGTATTCCATCCGGCAAATTCATAGCCCTTCTTAAAGAAACCGTTTGCCGTAAGAGCTGCCAAATCCGTATATTTTGCGGAAAGCTTCTTTGTACTTCCGCCGTTGCTTCCGTTTCCGTTAAATACAATGTTGTAAGTGTTCTCGCTCCACTTGGCATAAAGCTGTAAATCTCCCTTGGTGGACGCGGTAATGGATGCCACTTTCTTCTTATAAGCACTGTCGCTGTACCAGCCCCGGAACGTAAATCCTTCTTTCACGGGAACCGGCAGCTTCATGGCTTTTCCGTATGTGTGACTATTATCCGCTATGGGGTTGCCGCCCTGCGTGTCATAGGAGATAGTAAAGGTCTGCTGCCATATAGCATACAGATAAACCGTATCGTCCGCTGCGCCTTCCGTGCGGACGCTTACTTTTTCCTTGTCTGCATAGACGGTTCCGTCCGCTGTCTGCCAGCCCATGAACGCATAACCCTTGCAGGCATATTTATTGGCAGAAAGAGCTGCAGGCTGTCCATAGGAAAATACCTGCATGGGCATCTTTCCGGTTGCCTTGGCTCCCTCCGGGGTATTGCTGTCGTAAATAACCGTATATTTCCGGGCAATCCACTTGGCATAGACATGGACTTCTCCTGTGGTCTGTGCCGGAATTTCCGTTATTTTGGTCTTATAGTCCTCCGCAGTATACCAGCCGCCGAAGGTGTAGCCCTCTTTCCCTGCTGCCGGTTCCTGTAAAATATAAGGTACTTTGTTGTTGTAAATCTCTTCTTCGTTGGCTTCTGTCTTCTGTCCCGCTGCCAGATGGTATACAATCCGGTACATGGGGATTCTTTCCGTACATTGAATGGTTTTCTTTGCCGAAATAGCAGTCCCCTGAACCGTTGCGGTAATGTCGGCGCTTCCTGTACCCATGCCGGTTACCACGCCGTTTTCATCCACCTTCAGGACATTCTCATCCGAGCTTTCAAAAATGACAGTTTTGTCATCGGTAGTATCCGCCGGGTAGAATTCCACCTGCAAGGAAATGGTTTCCCCCTTCATGACATTGTCCTCACCGGACAAGGAGATGTTTTTTAGACTCTTTGTTACGGTCAGATTGAAGGATGCTTTTAGCTCCGTATCTTTCGCATAATAAGCCGTTACGGTAGTCGTTCCGGGATTTTTCGCGGTAAGCAGGCCATCCTCAGACACCTCCGCAATGGCGGTGTTTTCTACCTGCCAGATAATATCCTCGTTTGCCGTATCTCCCGGCTCGGTATACGCCTCGAGTTTCCGGGTATCTCCCGCTTCCAGCGTAAGTCCTTTATCCAAATCCGCTTCCAGACGTACTCCTGTAATTTTTGCTACACTTTCTATATTTATGTGATCCTGAATAGAGGTTCCGGCAACTGTTGCCGTAATAGTAGCCATTCCCACACCAACGCCGGTTACCGTACCGTTTTCATCCACCTTCAGAATATCCTCGTCAGAGCTTTCAAAAGTGACGGTTTTGCCATCTGTGGTATTTGCCGGGTAAAAGCTGACACTCAACGTAGTGGTATCTCCCTGCGTTATCCGGGTTTCTCCGCTCAGGGAAATGGACTGCAGGGGTACTTCGGCTCCTGCTCCGTTTTCAGCATTCACAGTATAGGCTTTAATACGTAAATTAGCATTTTTCGCTTTTCCGAAGTCGGTCCAGGTCGAGCCATAGGGGGACTTGTAAAAGCTCTGCCCTTCCTTAGCAGTGGCAACTGTCGTCATCCAGCCACTATAGCTGTATTCGGCAGCGGCCATTACCCCACCCGATGCCGTAAGTGTAAATACAACCGCAAACGTATCTCCTTCCTCCAGCTCTACCGGCTGTCCGAGTTGTATGGTGTAGTATCCCTCACACTCAATACTTCCGGAGGTTGTTGCCGCCTCCACCAGTGTACCGCTCTCCGGATTGGATGCGTCCTTCAGGTTTTTATATATCTGCACCTTATAGCCTGTATTTGCCTGTGCAAACTGGATTCCCACAGCCTTAAGAACCTCTCCCTCCGCATTTCCGCCGGCTGTAAAAACATTGGACACAGAAAGAGTCGGGCTTGAAAAACCATAAGAAATACCAAACATAGCCCCGTCATACTGATAATTGTGATCATAGTTGTCGGCAGGCTCAAAATCAAACGCATAGGCTGAGCCGGAAAGGCTTTTGTCGTAATAGGAAAGCCAGAAATAGGTATAATAGCTCAGATTATCCACGTCAGATCCCGCTGACCATGTGTTTCTGACCAGCCATGCTCCGTTGCCCTCCGGTGTAACAGAAAAATTACTTGCCGCATAGTCGTCATCCCAGCCTACAACCGTGACTGCATGGTTGGTTCCTTTTTCTTCATTGCAGTAAAAACTGTCGGTAGTAAAATTGAAGTAACTGCTGTCAGCATAGTAGGAAACTCCCACCGCGCCGTACTTTTTCACCATCTGTTTTACAATTTCCGGGTTCGTTTTGATATTAATATTGTAATAATTCTGCAGATGCGCCATATCGTCAAAGGCAAGGCTCTGATCAATACCGTTATTTACAAGATTATAGGCATCCTTATAAGGTGCTTTCTGTTCGTCGGCTGCTCCTACCCAGTTAATCAGCACATTTTCGGATAAGCTAAGGCTTCCGCCCCTGTTTAATATATCTGTGTCACTGCAATAATTATAATCTCCTTCCGTGCCGCCTAAAGGGTCCACCACCCCCTTGCCACGGTAAGAAAAATAAACCAGATGCAGCTCGGAGTAATCCGGGAACTCCGTCACATAACCGGCCTTTTTCATACCGATTTCCGCCAGGGAAATCGTAGAAAATGCCCAACAGGTACCGTAAGGATTCTGGTCTCTGGTAAGAGGCAGGTCGCCTTTTGCCGGGATATACTTAGATTCCAGCATAGAATACGCAGAAAGGGCAGAGGAGTCATATACCACTGTATCCGCTTCTTCGTCTCCGGGCATGGAAATATAACCGGGAAAAGCAGGGATTTCGCCCTGTATACCGTCCTGCTGCCGGTCCGCATTGCCGGAGACATCGCTGTCTGCATTGCCGGAAATGCTTTCTGCTGTTCGAGTGTCACCGCTGGGTATCACATCCCCTGCCTGTCCATCACTGCCGGATACCGTATCTTCTGCCGGTATATCCGTTTCACTGCCGGACACCTCTTCTGCAAGCAGCACGTTTCTCTGTCCATCTGCCTCCTGTGCCAGCGCCGTAATGGTTTCGCCGGGAAGCGCCGTCATTGCCATGCCCGCCGCCAGAATAACGGCAAGAAGCTTCTTCGCCTTTTGTCCGCCTGCTTTTCTAATAAAATCCATGTGTTTTTTTGCCATACCGTTCTCCCTTATCTTCCGTGATTGCTCTGGTAATTTACCGGATGTCTGTATTTCTATTTTACCGCAAATTTTAGGATTTGGCGAGAACTTCTGTCATTTTTCCACAATAATCATTTTTGCCGGTCAGTCTGTCATACCGCTCTCTTTGCATTAACAAAAGTCATCCGGAAATGTATGGAAGATTGGGAGAGCTTTAACAAAATGAAATACCGATTCCGACCGCTCCCGGACCGGTATGGCAGGCAATGCTCATGGACAGGGCATCATACCATACATCCGCCTGTGGAAACGCTTCCTGCACCATGGAAAGCCAGTTCTGTTTTTCGCTTTCGCTTAAGAAGCTCCCGGCTGCACCCACGCACATTTTTTTCGTTCTTTCCTGGGAAAACCTTTTTTCCACGTCATTTTTTACCGCCTCTATCATTTTGGATTCACACTTCAGCATTGCTCCCCTGACCTTGGCAAAGGAATCCAGTTTTTCTCCCTGTATGGTTAACACCGGCTTAATCTGCAATACATTGCCAACCATGGCCGCTGCCGGAGTGATTCTGCCGCCTCTTCTTAAATAAGTCAGGGTATTCACCGCGATATAAATACTTGAGCAGTAAGCATTCTCCTCCAGATTTTGTTTAATTGTCTCTGCTGTCCATCCGTTTTCCGCCATTCTCTTTGCCTCTTCCACGGAGGTACGCAGTGTTACGGAAATTCTATGGTTATCTGCCACACAAACCCTGCCGCCAAATTCCCGCGACAATGCCGTAGCCGAAGCACAGGAATTACTGAGCCCGGCAGACATGGGAATATAGAGTACCTGTTCATATGCTGAAAGAAGCTCCTCCCACTTTTCCAGCAAATCCCCCGGTGCCGGTTGGGAAGTGGAGATTTTCTTCCCCTCTTCCAGTGCACTGTAGAATTGTTCTTCCGTAAGATTCTGCCCCTCATAAAAAATTTCATCCTCAATGATCACCGGCATCGGCATTACATAGATTCCTTTTTTTTCTGCTTCTTCTCCCATAATGCCGCTGTTGGTATCCGTAAGTACAGCCACTTTTTCTTTCATTTGAATTCTCCTTCATCTATGAATCATCTGCAAATCATCTGTAAATCACGCACCATAAAGAAACCGCAAAGGCAATCATGCAGGCCACTGCTCCCCCGGCGAGTTCCCTGCAGGTGTGCCTTTTCAGGACAAGAGAAGACCAGACAATCAATCCCGCTGCCATGATACACGGCAAAATGCATTTTTCCCCCACAAAATAAATCAAGAGCAGCAGCGGTCCGGTGACGCTGCATGCATGACCGCTTGCCCGGAAATGCAATCCTTTGTTGCACACGGTAAGCAGCAGTACGGACAGAAAATATGTAGTACAAATCAGCTGTATTTCTTTTCCCACACCTGATGTCAGACTCTATAAAAAAGAAACCGTATAACCGGCCAGACTAAACAGAAATGCCAGCTTCCGCTGTCCTTCCCGTCCTTCTTTCTTCCAGCGGGGCAGAATTTTTTGCAAAGGATAGGCCAGAGCGGGAACAATTCCCAGCAGGAGTATGCAAATAAATATTTCTCTCCATGTCCTGAAAAAATACGGTTTCCATATGCTTAAGAATAGCAGAAGAGCCGTTACCATAACCGGGGGAACCGACAAGACACGAATCCCCTTTGCCACTGTTTGTTTTGCTTTAGTCAACTCTTTCGCCTCCCCAGAAAAACAATGCCACTGTGCCGGGTCCGGTGTGGCTTCCAATCGTGGTACCTACATGGTTAATTTCCACTTTGCCGTTCAGATGTAAAAATTTTTCTTCTACAAGCCTTGCCACTTCCTCTGCGTCTTCCCTGCAGGCTGACTGGGAAATATAGCATTTTCCGGAGTAGTCAAGTCCTCCGTCCGCATTTTCTTCCATTTTGTCTACAATGGCCCGGATCACTTTTTTCTTCGTCCGGATTTTATAGCGGGGAACCAGTCTGCCCAGATGGTCCATATTCAGCAAAGGACATATATTAAGCAGGTTACCAATCATTCCCGCTGTTTTGGAAATGCGTCCGCCTTTAATATAAAATGACAGGTCCGTAGAAAAGAACCAGTGGTGCATATGAAGTTTATGCTGCTCCACCCATTCGTACACCTCCTCTATGGCTGCTCCATTGTCACGCATGGTCGCCAAAGTATCCATGATAAGACCGTAACCGGAAGAAGCTCCAAGAGAATCCACTATATATATTTTTCTCTCCGGATATTTTTCCAACAAATTTTCCCTTGCTATATTGGCCGAGTTAATCACCCCGGACAGTCCCGACGAAAGACAGACATGCAGGACATCCTTACCTTCCTGCAGAAAAGGCTCAAAATAAGCAGTAAATTCTTCAGCATTTACCTGGGAAGTTTTTGTTTCTGCCCCCTCTTCCATTCTTTTATAAAATTCATCAAACGGCATAGACTGTCCCAGGTCATCCGCATATTGCATTCCATCCATTTCATAATGAAAACACACATATTGCACTCGGATTTTTTCAAAATGCTCCCTTGACAAATCCGCCGTGGAGCAGCAGCTTAGTATAAAATCACTCATTTTCCGGTTAACTCCTTTCCCATTTCTCCTTTTTATATTCTTGCCAACCTGTAGTTTATCCTTTATACTGTATTTACTGTTACAAATTGTATCAGTTAAAACATGGACTTGCAATGTCACTGCCTTCAACTGTGACAAGGAGGTTATTTTTGTAACATGAGTGATAAAAAAATCAGTACTACCAACATTTTTGCAAAGGAGTGCATTGTGTCCGCACTCTTACAGCTCACCGATATAAAGCCTTTAAGTTCTGTTACCATTAGTGAACTTTGTAAGAAAGCCGGCGTCTCACGGATGACCTTTTACAGAAACTATGCTTCCGTGGAGGATATTTTCACAAAGAGGCTGGAGGAAATTTTTCAGCAATACAAGAAAGAGTCCGCCGCTTCCAATACCGGAATTTTTTACGACAGAGCACATATGATTCATTACTTCAGCTATCTTTCACAATACCAGAATTTTCTGAAGGGTCTTATACAGTGCGGTTTCGGGGCTTATTTTCTGCAAATGCTGACCTCCTATATTTCAGAAGAGTGGCAATCGCATGCTGATGAATTAACACTGACTGCTTTTTCCGGTTCCTTATATAATTTATTCCGTCTTTGGGCATCCCTGGATTACCGGATCCCGATCGAAACGCTGGCAGAGAAGTTAGAAACTCTGTACCGGGGATGTGAAAAAAATTCTGTGCCTTTGAACTTCACATAAATTTTACACAATCCTTACGAAACCGGGATAGATTCTCCCCATGAAAATCATTACTCTGATATACAGATTAGATTTTACCGTTTAAGAAAGGCGGGGGATTTATATGACATATGAAGAAATAAAGAAAAACGAAGAAGTACTGGCGTATCTGAAAAAAGGAAATGATGTGTTAGGAGTAATGGGATATACGGACCATTCTGCCATCCACTGCAGTCTGGTAGCGGAGCGGGCAGCTTATATTCTGAAAAATTTAGGATATTCCGCAAAAGAAGCTGAACTTGCCAAAATTGCCGGTTTTATGCATGATATCGGCAATGCGGTGAACCGGACGCATCATGCCGAATACGGTGCGCTGCTTGCAAACGATATCTTAAAGCAATCCGATTTAAACGTAGAAGACCGTATTCTGATTGTTTCCGCCATCGGCCACCATGATGAGTCCACCGGAGGTGCTACCGACCCGGTTTCCGCCGCCCTTATCATTGCCGATAAAACAGACGTGCGCCGAAGCCGTGTCCGTGAGAAAAATAAAGCGACCTTCGACAAACATGACCGGGTAAATTATGCGGTAACCGATACCAAGTTAAAAATAAATACGGAGAAGAAAGTGATTTCCTTAAACCTGCAGATAGACGAAAAGATATGCTCCATGTACGAATATTTTGAGATCTTTTTAGGACGTATGATGATGTGCCGGAAAGCTGCTGAAATTTTAGGAATGAGTTTCAAACTGACGGTTAACGGCAGCAAGGTCTTATAATCCTGCCGCCGTTTGGATGCCACTATTGCATATATTGCCGTTTCTGTTGTTTGCTATAGACTCTGTCCTTTATGGCTAATATAATTACAAAAATAACATCCAGGCTGAAAAAGAACTGGAATATGACGGCAAAAACCGACAGAGCTTTCCCATGTACCCCTTCTTTGCATGCCCGCACAATATAGGCAACGGAAAAAGGCGCCGCTCCCAGCAGTCCGAGCCAGCCTATTACCGAGAGTAAGACTGCGATGGTCGGTCCTACAAACACCATAATAACAACCGGCGTAAACATAAGTAAGAGCGCCACTGCAATACAAAGACCACCTAAAAAGTAAAAGGGAATTAAGGCATATTTGATAATTCTTGTGCAGATAAGAAGCTGACCTCTGCTTATTTTTTCTAAGAACCACGGCTAAATTCACCAGTCCCAGTATAATCGGCAGAGCCAGTACCCAGGCACTGCCTACATTGTCCGAGGACTCCTTCGTACTGCCCATCACCCATAGTACAACCGGCATCAGGTACATGCCGAGCACGTATACAATCGGTACTATGTAAATCGCTCCTGAAGCTTTTTTTGTTTCGTTCATAAAATCTCCCTTTCCGGTAAATGTGTTTCTAATAATATATTATCCATAGTATAAGCCAGATGACAACCCCTAAAACTACGCCCACTATAACGGCAGACCTACCCATTTCG
>OHBU01000781.1_pt1 | contig 10731 bp, 8 predicted proteins | sample 1577421 | NCBI WGS metagenome assembly OHBU01 (sample SAMEA3879550, study PRJEB24766) | human gut metagenome | biome: human-associated habitat; feature: feces | place: USA | collected 1985/1987 | reverse complement strand
TGTAGGGCATATATGAAAAAGGCAAAGTTTTACAATGAAAATGCAGATGATTTATTGGGGCATGAAGAATACAGCAAGCTTTTAGGGCAGTCTGTATACTCCGTAAAACAAGAATTACAGGAATGGATGGCGGAAGAATACGACAGATGCCGAATTCACCCGGAAAATCTGATAGTAAAGGCAACGCTGGGAAAATATGTAAGGTCAAAATCGGAGGCTATCATTGATAAGTTACTGTTTAATGCAGGAATTCCTTTTCGGTATGAAGACAAACTGGTTTTAGGGGATAATACGATTTATCCTGATTTTACGGTAAGGCATCCCCGGACAGCGGAATATTATTACTGGGAGCATTTTGGATTGCTGGACGATCCCAAATATGTAAGTGAGTCGGTATGCAGAAAAATCAAACTGTATTCGGATAATGGAATTATACCTTCGGTAAATATGATTTTTACATTTGAAACGAAAAGTCACCCATTAAGCATTGAAACTGTAGAACGAATTATCCGGGAATATTTTTTATAAGGTGCCTCCGTTTATTTTCCGTTGCATAGCCCTCTTTGCAAACATCCGGTCAGGTGGTAAAATAAAAAAGAAAAACCACTCGAAAGCAGGGAGATTACCATGTGGTTATTGTATGCTTTTTTGTCGGCGTTGTTTGCCGGACTAACATCTATTCTGGCAAAATGCGGTATTAAGAAAACGGATTCCGGTGTGGCAACGGCAATCCGGACAATAGTAGTTCTGGTTTTTTCCTGGATAATGGTGTTTATAGTAGGGGCACAGGGAGAAATAGGAAGCATTACCATGAAAACATGGATATTCCTGATTTTATCCGGTTTAGCGACAGGAGCCTCCTGGCTCTGCTATTTCAGGGCGCTGCAGATTGGGGATGTAAATAAAGTTGTGCCGATTGACAAATCAAGCACCATTCTGTCCATTTTGCTTGCCGTGATTTTGTTCCGGGAGAGCATCAGCATACAAAAAATGATTTTTGTAATCATGATTGCTGTGGGAACCTTTCTTATGATAACAAAAAAGAAAGCAGCCATACAAAAAAATCCGGAACGAAAAGCAAAATGGCAGGGCAGCTGGCTGGTTTGTGTTTGCCAGCCTGACATCCATACTCGGAAAAATCGGTGTGGAAGGTATCCATTCCAATCTGGGAACGGCAATCCGTACCGTGGTGGTTCTGATAATGGCATGGGTGGTTGTGTTTGTGACCGGAAAGCAGGCAACGGTAAAAAATATCGAAAAGAAGGAAATGGGATTTATCTGTCTGTCCGGTCTTGCCACAGGAGCATCCTGGCTCTGTTATTACAAGGCGCTCAAGGATGGTGTGGCGAGTGTTGTCATTTCAGTGGATAAATTAAGCATGCTAATTGCCATCGCCTTTTCCTACCTTGTTTTTAAGGAAAAGCTGACGGGAAAAGCACTGGCGGGACTTGCCATGATTACAGCAGGGACACTCCTTATGGTGGTCTTTCCCTGAAACGAGGTGCGAAGGGTGAACGGCGATAAAAGAGGAACAACCGGGCAACAGCATGATATAAACAGTTGCAAAAGTAGAAGGTAACGGAAGGTGAAACACATGAGAACAGGAAATGAGAGAAAGAAAATTGTAAAAGAACTGCTGGATGTAACGGACAAGGAATTTACGGACGAAGAGCTGATACATGAACTGATAGCCACGAACATTACCATGGATAATAAGGAAGAGGAAAAACTGTCCTTCGGGCAGAGGGCGTCCGACGCCGTGGCAAAGTTTGCGGGAAGCTGGGCATTTATTTTCAGCTTTATTGCGGTGATGATAATCTGGATGGTTGTCAATCTGCTGCTGGCGTCCAGGGCATTTGATGCCTATCCGTTTATTCTGTTAAATCTGGTGTTATCCTGCATTGCAGCCATACAGGCGCCCCTTATTATGATGAGCCAGAACAGACAGGAAGCAAAGGACAGGGAACGGGCGGAAAACGATTACAAGGTCAATCTGAAAAACGAACTGATTATTGATGATCTGCACAGAAAGCTGGATCTGATTCTGGAAAACCAGCGAAAGCTGAACCGCAGACTGGATGAGCTGGAACAAAAACAGGAGTAGCATAAAAAGTAGCCGAAAAATCTTGTCACTGAAAAAAAGTTGTGCTATAGTACGGTTAGACGAGGACAACTGACATGAAACAGCTGACATGAAAAAGCTGACATGAAACAGCTGCTCATCTGCAGAACCAGGCAGAACCAAGGAGGAAATTGTTATGTTTAAGAATTTGAAAAAAATGGATAAAAAAGCAACAGGGCTTTTCGCGGCAGGCGTGCTGTTCGGAACAGCCGGTATTAAAATTCTTTCCAGCAAGGATGCAAAAAAGTTTTACACACAGTGCACAGCAGCTGTTCTTCGTGCCAAGGAATGCGTGATGAAAACCGTCAGCACCGTACAGGAAAATGCAGAAGACATCTACGCAGGAGCAAAACAGATTAACGAAGACAGGGCTGCAGCGGAAGAAGAATTTATTTCGGAAGACGAATTTGAAGATGAAGAGTCTCGGGAAGCAGATTCTGTTGAAACAGAAGCAAAAGACGCAGAATAAAATCCAAAAGATGCCTGCAGGATCGCCTGCAGGTGTTTCTTTTTGCTTTAGTGGAATTATGTTGCTGAAGCGACCCGCCGCAGGCGGAGAATCCTGCAAAGCAGGATTTTTTCTTGCGAACACGGAAATACAAACACGGAAAAGTTCTGTGTCGGGCAGGCGTAAAAGATATGGAAAGAGGGATGAAAATCAATGCGGTTTGTTTTGAAACACGAAATCAGAGGCAGAATGAGACTTCATGCCGTACAGAATAGAATGAGCTTTGCACAGGCGGATACCCTGCAATATTACTTAGAGCAGCAGGACATGATAGAGTCTGTCAAAATCAACGAGCGCACCTGCGATGTCGTAATAACGTATAACGGCAGCAGGGAAGGCGTTATTTCTATAGTAAAGAAGTTTTCCTATGAAAAAATACAGGCTCCGGCGGAATACATTAAAAATTCCGGCAGAGCATTAAACCATGAATATTGGGACCGTCTGGTGGAAAAAGTAGTGCTTCACTACGGCAACAAAATTTTTCTGCCCATGCCGGTGCGGACGTTGATTACGACCGTGAAATCCGTAAAATATATATGGAACGGTCTATGTACACTGTGCAGAGGTAAGATTGAAGTGCCGGTACTGGATGCAACGGCTATCGGCGTTTCCGTTTTCAGGGGCGATATTTCCACGGCGGGTTCCGTCATGTTCTTACTCGGTGTGGGTGAAATCTTAGAGGAATGGACACACAAGAAGTCCGTAGGTGACCTTGCCAGAAGCATGTCCTTAAATGTGGGAAAAGTATGGCTTGTAAAGGACGGACAGGAGATACAGGTAGCTGCCAATCTGATAAAGCCGGGTGATTTTGTCCGCGTGCATATGGGCAATGTCATACCGTTTGACGGTGAGGTAACGGAAGGCGAGGCCATGGTAAATCAGGCATCCCTGACAGGTGAGTCTGTTCCGGTACAGAAAAATGCACAGAAGTATGCGTATGCCGGAACCGTTGTGGAAGAGGGCGAAATTACTCTTTGCGTCAAGGAGGCAAACGGCTCCAGCAAGTATGAAAAGATTATGACCATGATAGAGGAGTCCGAAAAACTGAAATCCTCCCTGGAAAGCAAGGCGGAGCATTTAGCGGACAGACTGGTGCCCTATACCTTCTTAGGTACCGGACTGGTATGGCTCTTTACGAGAAATGTGACGAAGACCATTTCCGTACTGATGGTGGACTTTTCTTGCGCACTGAAGCTGGCAATGCCGCTGACCGTGCTTTCCGCTATCCGGGAGGGCAGCAGTCATGATATGACCGTAAAGGGCGGCAAATATCTGGAAGCCATGTCGGAAGCGACTACCATTGTATTTGATAAGACGGGAACCCTTACCAAGGCGCAGCCGACTGTGGTGGACGTGGTTTCCTTTGACGGACAGGAGCCGGACGAACTTTTGAAAATCGCCGCCTGCTTAGAGGAGCATTTTCCTCATTCCATGGCGAAAGCGGTTGTGAAGGCGGCAGCCGACAAGCATCTGGAGCATGAGGAAATGCACTCTAAGGTGGAGTACATTGTGGCACACGGCATATCCTCCCACATCGGCGAAAAGGAAGTAATTATCGGCAGTTACCACTTTGTGTTTGAAGACGAAGGAGCAAAAATTCCGGAGGGGAAAGAAGCATTGTTTGAAGCATTGCCGGCGGAGTATTCCCATTTGTATATGGCAATCGACAATTCCCTGGCAGCCGTTATTTCCATCGAGGACCCGCTGCGGAAGGAAGCGTCCGAAGTCATTCGCAGCTTAAAGAAGCTGGGATTTGAAAAGGTAGTCATGATGACCGGTGACAGTGACAGAATTGCCCGCAATATCGCGGATAAAGTCGGTGTGGACGAGTATTATTCCGAGGTACTGCCCGAAGATAAGGCACGTTTTGTAGCAAAAGAAAGAGAGGGCGGCAGAAAGGTTGTCATGATTGGGGACGGCATCAACGATTCCCCGGCGCTTTCCGAGGCAGATGTTGGTATTGCCATCAGTGACGGCGCCGAAATCGCAAGGGAAATTGCGGATGTGACCGTCGGAGCGGACAGCCTTGACGAAATCCTGACACTGAAACGGTTAAGCGATGCCATGATGAAGCGAATCCACAAGAATTACCGAATGATAGTCGGCATCAACACGGCACTGATTGTGCTGGGTGTAGCCGGTATTTTCCCGCCGACCACTTCGGCTCTTCTGCATAATACGTCCACCATTTTCATCAGCTTAAAGAGCATGAAAAATCTGCTGAAGGACGAAGAAAACAAGTAAGTTCCGCAGCCGAAAGCATAATAAATTTTTTTTATCCCTAAAGTTAATCCTTTTTTTTACGATATATACTATGTGAGAACAGAAAAGGTATGCGTAGAGAAAGGAGGAGACCGGTATGCGTATTGAAGCATATAATCAGGTACAGCAGTTGTATCAGACCAAAAGACCGTCCCGTATCAAGGGCAGCATGGGTGTGACAGGTACCGACACCGTACAGATAAGCAGCATGGGAAAGGATTTCCAGACTGCAAAGACGGCTGTCAAGGCAGCACCTGACGTCAGGGAAGACGTGACGGCTCCGATTAAAGCAAGCATAAACAGCGGCACTTATGAAGTGAGCAGTGAAAGCTTTGCAGAAAAGTTACTGAAAAAATATGAAGAAACGAGGTAATTCCGGTGGCCAGTCTTATTGAAAACCTGATAAGTGTATTAGAGGGCGAAGCAGCAGAGTACGACAAGCTGCTGGAATTATCAACCAGAAAAACACCGGTGATCGTAGCCGGCAATCTGGAAGAATTACAGCGCATCACGGATGATGAGCAGGAAGTGGTAAACCGCATTAACCGCCTCGACAATGAAAGAAGCGAAGTGATGACGGATATTGCCAACGTTATGAACAGGGATGTCAAAACTTTAAAATTAGCGACACTCGTAGAGCTTTTAAGTCAGAGACCGCAGGAAAGCAGGCGGCTTGCAGAGGTGCATGACCGGTTAAAAAGCGTGACCGGCAGCATGCAGAGAGTGAATGAGCAGAACAAAGAGCTGATTGCCCATTCTCTGGAAATGATTGACTTTGATCTGAACCTTCTGCAGGCAATGAAAGCAGCACCGGAAACGGCAAATTACGACCGCGGTGCCCACAATGCCGGCGGACTGATGGGAAGCGACAGGGGAAGCTTTGATGCCAAGAGCTGATGAAGAAAGAGAAAGAAGCCGGTGACGGTGTTCCCTTTGTTATGCTTCATCAGATGCTGTGCATAGCGTGAGGTGATTTTTATGCCACTGATGGGTAGTTTATATATAGGTGCATCCGGTCTGCAGTCCGGACAGAATGCATTAAATACAACAGCACACAATCTTACAAACATAGATACAACAGGGTTTACCAGACAGCAGACCCTGCTTTCTTCCAAACGGTATATTACCATTTCCAAAAACCCCGCCGCTGTTTCCGACCAACAATACGGTATCGGGGTAAATTTGTCTGCAGTAAGACAGGTAAGGGATTATTTCCTGGATCAGACCTATCGCAAGGAATCCGGCAGAAGCACGTTTTATGAAGCATCCACCGATGTCCTCGGTGAAGTGGAAAATGTGCTTGGCGAGCTGAACGGTGAGGATTTCCAGACATCCTTAACGAACCTCTGGACAGCCGTCCAGGAGCTTTCCAAGGATCCTTCCAGCTCCGTTACCCAGGGACTTTTAGTACAGCGTTCCGCAGAATTCATCAACAGGGCCAATGCGGTTTATCAGGATCTTACCAATTACCAGGACAATCTGAATAAACAAATCAAAGAGAAAGTTACCACCATCAATCAATACGGAAAACAGATACAGGCGTTGAACGACCAGATTCGGAAAATCGAATGCGGCGGTATTGAGCATGCCAACGACCTTCGGGATACCAGAAACCAGATTCTGGACGAGCTGGGTAAGCTCTGCAAAATGACCTATTCCGAAGACTCCACGGGAAACGTATCGGTACGGATCGAAGATTCCGATTTTGTACGCGGAGACCTGTTTTATGAAATAGGTCTGGATGCCAGCGATGCTACCGGTTTCTATACGCCGTTCTGGATAAGGGATGCGGAGTACACCGTATTGGCGGACGGTACGAAAAAATATAATATCGAGGGTGCACAGGTTTTCAATTTAGACCAGACGGTCTCCTCTTCCCTGGATACGGATATCGGCGGACTGAAAGCGCTGCTTCTGGCAAGAGGCGACCACAGATCCAATTACACCGATATAAACAACAATTACGACAGTATATCCCAGTCCATTGTGATGAATGTGCAAGCGGAGTTCGACCAGATGATTCACAGTGTGACAACCAGGATAAACGGTATCCTCGCAGAGGTTTACGACCCTTCCAGAGGTTATATGTGTGACAAGGACGGAAGTCCCCTGCAGCTTTTCCAGAAGGTTACCACGGACGGTTACGAAAAGGTAACGGATGCCGGCGGCAATGTAACATGGAAATATGTGGAGGAGGATCCGGCCCGCACGGACACCTTATATACACTGGGCAATCTGCAGGTCAATGCGAACCTGTTAAGAGAGCCGTCCATGCTGAGTTTCAAAAAGGCAGACGGTTCCGCCGATTACGATACAACGGACAAACTGAAAGCGGCTTTTACGGATGAAAGCTATACATTAAATCCCAATGTTCTTAAGAAAACCACATTCGTGGACTATTATAAGGATCTGGTTTCCCAGGTAGCCAATACCGGTTCGGCATTCCGGAATATTTACGAAAACCAGCAGACGACCGTGGAAGCCACCTACAATGCCAGAGAGCAGATTGTGGGCGTTTCTTCCGAAGAAGAGCTCTCCAATATGATTCGTTTTCAGAACGCCTATAATGCATCCAGCCGTTATATCAACGTAATCAACGAGCTTTTGGAGCACATTATTTCCACACTGGCAGTATAGTACAGATTAAAAGAAGGGAGGCATCGGGATGCCATCACAGTTTTTCGGATTGAATATTGCATACAAAGGTCTGCTGGCCTCCAATGCATCGCTGAATACTACATACAACAACATTTCAAACGAACAGACGGAAGGCTACAGCAGACAGCAGGCAGTGCAGCAGGCAAGCCCCGCTATCCGCGTATTCCAGACCTATGGATGTGCCGGTTCCGGTGTAGATACGGTTTCCATTGAAAGAGTCCGGAATGAGTTTTACGACCGCAAGTACTGGAATGCCAATACCAGCTACGGCGAATACAATATGAAGCAGTATTACATGGCGCAGATGGAAACGTACTTTAAGGATGACAGTACGACCATGCCGGGTTTCAAGACCATTTTTGATGAGTTTGCTGTAAAAGGGCTGCAGGCAGTGCTTACCAATCCCTCCAGCGCGGATACGAAAACCCAGTTCATTGGTTATGCCGAGAGTCTTACCACCTATTTTAACGGTATGGCAGGCAATCTGGAAACCATGCAGAAGGATGCCAACGATGAAATCAAATCCAAGATAGAGGAAATCAATTCCATTTCCAGTGAAATTGCTACTTTAAATAAACAGATAAATGTCATTGAACTGACCGGCAGCAAGGCAAATGAGCTGCGTGACAGAAGAACGCTTCTTTTGGACCAGCTTTCGGAAATTGCTTCCATTACAACGGAGGAGTACCCGATTGTGGATGCCAACAACCCGGAAAGGGAGACCGGAGCCCACCGCTTTATCATCAGAATTAACGGCGGTCAGGTGCTGGTGGACGGCAACGACAGCAGACAGCTTGCCTGCGTGGCAAGAACTACCTATGAAAAGGTAAACCAGACCGATATTGACGGTCTTTACAATGTAATCTGGACGGACGGACAGGAGTTTAACCTGTATGACAGAACCCTGGGCGGAAGCCTGCAGGGACTGGTGGAAATGCGCGACGGCAATAATATCGAGAGCTTTTCCGGTACGGTGACGGCTACCGGCAAGAAGGATGTAACGGACGATAAAGGTGTCACAAAGTCCCACGATACCGTGACGGTAGAGGTAACAAAAGCATACCTGAAGGATTTGAATAAGTGTAATCTTTCCGACAACGGCGGCAAAATCAAATTAGGAAATCAGGTGTTTTATTATGATTCCTGGTCCTATACCTGCAGCTATGACGCAAACGGAAAGCCGGCGTATTCTTACACCTTTGTGATTTCCGATGAAACCTTAAATGACAGAAATCTGACAAACGACAGAGTGGGGATGGCAGCATCGGTGGGAGAAAGCATTGATTATCAGGGTATTCCCTATTACATGCAGCAGATGAATGAATGGGTCCGCACCTTTTCCCAGAAGTTCAACGACATTCTGAACAGCGGTTACGACGCATACGGCGCAAGCGGCAACAACCTGTTTTCCGCGGACCATGCAACGGACGGAGAACAGTATGCGTTTGACAAGGCATTCCGCTATGATTTGCAGAAAGACGGCACCATGACTGTGGATATGACGGATGACAGCTACCACAGGATGACTGCCAAGAATTTCAATATCCTGAAGGCTATGGTGGATGACTGCAACCTGCTTGCAACCAAGAAAAAAGCATCCGACGGCGTGGAGCAGAGCGACCTTCTGAATGAAATCAAGGACATGATGAACGATAAGGACAAGATGGGATTTCGCGGCAGCACAGCCGGAGAGTTCTTACAGTGTGTGCTTTCCGATGTGGCGTTAAATGCCAGCAATGCCAATACGTTCTACAAGAACTATAAAAATATTGCGGGAAGTATTGATACCCAGAGAACTTCCATTTCCGGCGTGGACGGGGATGAAGAAGCCATCAATCTGGTAAAATACCAGAACGGTTACAATTTAGCTTCCAAAATGGTGCAGACACTGACGGAAATCTATGACCGGCTGATTTTACAGACAGGCGTATAAGGAAGTGCCGGATAAATAAAGGACATTACGCCTGCTGATTACGGAAGGACAGGAAAATTATGAGAATTACAAACAAAATCATGCAGAACAACAGCCTTAGCAACATCAATATGAATAAGGTGCTGGAAGATAAACTGAATACACAGATGTCTACCAAGAAGAAAATCACAAAGCCTTCCGACGACCCCGTTATTGCCATCCGTGCGCTGCGTCTGCGCGGAAACGTAACGGAAGTGACACAGTATTATAAGAAAAACATTCCCGATGCCAACAGCTGGCTGGAGGTAACGGAGGGCGCTCTTAAAAAGACATCCGATATTATCACCAATATGATTGGACAGGTGACAAAGGGCGCCAACGGCGACCAGCCCTTCGATGTGCGGGAGATTATTTTAGAGCAGCTCAAAGCATTGCGGAATGAAGTATATTCTACGGCGGATGTGGACTGTGCCGGCAGATATGTGTTTGCCGGATACAGGACCGATACATCCATCAGCTTTATTGCGGCGGAAAAGAAGGAGTACACCATTACCGAACAGCTTGATACCTCCGCCATGGATGATGTGACCTACATCAAGACCACGGCGACCAATGCAGCCGGTGACACGGTGGACATCAACGACATCAATTCCACAAACTACAACAATATTGAAGTTTCCGAAAATGACATTACCGCATCCACCGTACACAGAATTCGTTTATCCTATGACAACTTAAGCGACGGCATGGTGCCGGCTCTTACCAGAGTAACCGGTAAGGATGCGGACGGCAATATTACCACCGAGGAGATTGTGCCGGCAGCCAATGTGGAAACCGTATCGTACCATGCATCTCCTTCCGCCTATGAACTGGTGGCACAGAATCCGGATAAGGTTTATTTTATTCCCGAAACCGGTGAAATGCTTCTGGGAGATAATGTTTACCGGACCATGTCGGCCTATAAGGACGATGCCACCACGGCAACCGTGAATGAAGGAGAAATCCGCATCACGTATCAGAAGAATGAATGGCTGAAGGGAGATTTACGTCCCGAACATTATTTTGCCTGCACCTCCACGGATGACAACGGTGTGACAACCGATTACAATCAGGAGTACCTTGACGGCTCCGATGTGGAAAAACAGGTTATCGAATATGATGTAGGATTCAACCAGACCATCCGTGTCAACACCACGGCAGACGAGGTATTTAAGCCCGGAATCGGCAGGGAAACAGATGATTTAGTCCGTGCACTGGAAGATGTGCAGA
>OHBU01000780.1_pt1 | contig 10741 bp, 8 predicted proteins | sample 1577421 | NCBI WGS metagenome assembly OHBU01 (sample SAMEA3879550, study PRJEB24766) | human gut metagenome | biome: human-associated habitat; feature: feces | place: USA | collected 1985/1987 | reverse complement strand
TGGTGTGGAATATTTTTTTACGGATGAAGCCGGTTTTCAAGCATTAAAGGCACAGGGAAAGGTCATTGAAGACAGGGCATATGATACGGTCTATGGCATCTGGCGGTATTTTACGGTGGATGATGGGCAGATTGATCTGTCAGAACAGAACTATCTCATGATCGGAACACTGGAAGCCTATGAGAAAATGATTGCTTATTTCGGAACAGAAGCTATTTTGCCGGTCTATATTGAGCTGGATGACGGTGTACGCCTGCAGCGGGCACTGGACAGGGAACTGCGACAGGAGAAGCCGAAGTACGAAGAGATGTGTCGCAGATTTCTGGCGGACAGCGCAGATTTCTCCGAAGAAAAGCTGGCGGCAGCAGGGATCCGGGACAGATTCGAGAATACAGATCTGACAAAATGTCTGAAAGATATTACAAAGTACTTAAAAGAAGCCGGAATATAGCCGAAATACTGATAACAGAGAAGAAAAATGCCGGAATATAGCCGGTAAACAGAGGAAAAGAGGTGGGCGTATGGAAATGAGAGTCAATCAGATACAGCAGCCGGCTTCCGTGGAGCAGGTACAGAACACAGCGCCCACGGATGGCAGCTTCAAGTTCATGCTGGCGAGCCATGTGGAAGAGGCAGAACTGCAGGAGCGACTGACGAACCTCATGGCGGAGATCACGACAGAGGGAGAAAAACTGGCGAAGAAACGGGATGTGAAGGATATGCGGCATTACCGTGGACTGGTCAAGGAATTTCTCAATGAAGTGGTGACGAGATCTCATTCTTTTTCCAGAGAAAATTTCCTGGACCGGAGAGGAAGACACCGGGTATACGGCATTATCCGGCTGGTGGATGAGAACCTGGATCAGTTGGCACAGGAATTGATGAAGGATGAAAAAGACAATCTGGCGATCCTGAATAAGATCGGAGAGATCAGAGGATTGTTATTGGATATTTTTACTTGATCATGCAAAATTTTATTTGCACGAAAGGCTGGAAGGAAGTACGATAGAAGCAGATCATAAGCAGTGTACAGACATAGCATAAGATACGGACAGGGGGAATACTATTGGCAACATTTCATGACATTATCGGTCAGGAACAGATCAAAGAGCATTTACAGAACGCCATTTCGGCGAAAAAGATTTCCCATGCATATATTATCAACGGCGAAAAATCTTCCGGCAAGGAATTTATTGCCAGAGTATTCGCCATGACATTACAGTGTGAAAAAGGTGGCATGGAGCCCTGTCAGGAATGTCATTCCTGTAAGCAGGCGTTGTCGGACAATCAGCCGGATATTATCTATGTCAGCCATGAGAAGCCGAATACCATCAGCGTAGACGATATTCGTGCGCAGATCAACAATGATATCGCCATCAAGCCATACAGCAGTCCCTATAAGATCTATATTATGAACGAGGCAGAGAAGATGACGCCCCAGGCGCAGAATGCAATCCTGAAAACGCTGGAGGAGCCGCCCGAGTATGCAGTGATCATGCTGTTGACTTCTAACGTGAATTCTCTGCTGCCGACGATCCTCAGCCGTTGCGTGGTACTGAACATGAAGCCGGTAGCCGATGAACTGGTGCGTAATTATCTCATGCATCAGCTGCAGGTGCCGGATTATAAAGCGGAGGTCTGTGTGGCATTTGCCAGAGGTAATATCGGCAAGGCGAAATCCCTGGCGTCCAGTGAGGACTTCGATAATATTAAGAATGAAGCGTTGTCGCTATTGAAATATATTCAGGATATGGATCTGAGTGAGATCACCGCAGCGATCAAAAAGATTACGGAATATAAGCTGCAGATCAATGATTATCTGGATCTGATCGCCATCTGGTACCGGGATGTGCTCCTGTTCAAGGCAACCAGTGATGTGAACCATCTCGTTTTCCGTGAAGAGATCAGTGCCATCCGCCGTGTGGCCCAGCGCAGCAGCTATGAAGGAATCGAGGAAGTCATCGAAGCCCTGGATAAGGCAAAGAGGCGCTTGGATGCTAACGTAAATTTTGACCTGACTATGGAACTTTTGATGCTGGAGATCAAGGAGAACGGATAAGACGGAAAACTGAATGAGTAGAAAGTGAAATCCATACTTCACTTTCTATTTTTTTATATAAGAACCGGTTGGAAGCTCAGGACAATATATAGTAAAAGCATTAACGTACTGCAGACGAAAATACCGGAAAGGAAATTTATATGACAATACAGGAATTAGAGCAGTTCATTGCAACATATGGCACTGATATCTACAGTTTTTGCGTCTACCTGACAGGAAACAGACCGGAGGCGGAAGAATTGTATCAGGACACCTTCCTGAAAACCCTGGAACTGTTGGACAAGATACAAAAAGACGGAAATCCGAAAAGCTATTTACTATCTGTTGAAATTCGGATTTGGAAAAATCGGAACCGGAAAATAAACCGTAGAAACAGCATTGCACCGATGGAAAGTGAGGAACCCATGGAGCCAGCAGCCGGGGGGAACGGGGAACGATCCGAAGTGGAAGATCATCTGTTAAAAAAAGAAGAAATCAGGTATGTACAGACAACGTTGCGGAAATTGCCGGAGAAATATCGGATTCCCTTGTGCCTGTACTACAGGGAAGAACTGACGATAGAGGATATCGCAGGGTGCCTTCGGATTCCACAGGGAACAGTAAAGAGCAGGTTACATAAGGCCAGAGAAAAGATGAAAGAAGAATTGGAGGCGGCAGGTTATGACAGATGAAAGAATGGAAATGTTATTAAAAGAAAGTTTTGTAAATATCAGACCCGGGGCAGAACTGCAGGAAAAATTACTGCAAAGACTGTATGCACAGGAGCAGGTACTTACCGGCAGACAGCAGGGGAACCGGTACAATCTGCGCAGGCGGGTCCTGACAACAGCGTGTGTGCTGGCAGCGTTACTGGTCACCGGCTGTGCGGCCATGGAAATCGTAAAACATTATCGTGCGACGGAAATCACAACCGAATATGCGAATTATGAGGATTTACAACAGGCTGCACAGGATCTGGGAAAAACTTTCAGAACAGTGGAAACCTTTTCCAATGGATTTGACTTTCAGAGTGCTGCCCTGGTGAATACGGAGGCATTGGATGAGAAGGGAGAGAAGCTTTTCGGAGATCAGCTGTTGGAACTTTTTTATCAGAAAGGAACCGATATCGTCACCATTGGAGTGGAAACAGCAGAAGTGGGGGAGAAGATTGCCCACAAAAGTTTTGAAGAGTTGATGAAGGATGTCATGGCAGACGAACAAAATTCGGTGACAGAGCTGAAAACGGTGGACGGTATTCGAGTGTATTATGAAGGCTATGCGAGAAAATATGTTCCGGACGGCTACCAGTTGACCCCGTATGACCAAACCAGCATTGCGGCCGGAAAATATGAAATTGTCTACGGCGCAGAAAGCCAGTATATGAAATGTATCAGTCGGGTCATGCTGGAGATGGACGGCCTTGTCTATTGCATTAACTACCACGGTGTCTATCCGAACTGGGATAAGTACGGGGCGGAAGGACTTGGGCAGATGGCAGCGGAGATCATCAGAGCCGGAGAGTAAAATTAAAATGAAAATATAACCGGAGAGTGAAATTTAAAATAAAAGTATGAGGTGTTGGAGCAGGCTTCACCGATGGAATTTCTACGGTGGTGGCGGGCAGAAAGGAGAAGCAGATATGAAAGCACTTGTGATACCGGATGTTCATTTAAAACCGTATATGTTCAAGGAAGCGGCTGAACGGATGAGAAAAGGTGTGGCGGATCGGGCAGTATGCCTGATGGACATCCCGGATGACTGGAACAGGGAATATGACATTGAATTGTATGTGCAGACTTTTGACGCAGCGATCTCTTTTGCAAAGGAATTTCCCGATACCCTGTGGTGTTATGGAAATCATGATCTGTGCTATCTGTGGAATGAGCGGGAATCGGGATACAGTCGGGCGGCAGCCTATACGGTCAGAAATAAACTGGAGGAACTTAAGGAGGCATTGCCGGCCGGGAATCAGATTCGGTACATACAGAGGATCGATGATGTATTGTTCTGCCATGGCGGCATCTTACAGGCATTTGTAGAGGAAAATGTGAAAAATACAGACTCTGTGGACCAAATCATCGCAGAGATAAATACCATGGGACCGGAGCAGCTATGGAGCAGCGCCAGCCCCATCTGGTACCGCCCGCAGTATCATCAGGAGACAATGTATGAAGAAGACAGCCTTTTACAGGTTGTTGGACATACACCGGTGGAGAAAATATACAGAAGCACCAATGTGATCTCCTGCGATGTATTTTCCACCTATCGTGACGGACACCCCATCGGAACACAGAAATATCCAGTGATCGACACCGTGGAAAAAATATTATGGAAAGAAGTATAAGCAGGCCGGATGATGAAAAGACCTTGACATTTCCGCTATTTCGGTATTATCATATCAAGGTAAAGGCAATGAACGTGCACAGTAAGATTCTATTTTCCTGACAGAGAGGGAAGCCCACCGGCTGAAAAGCTTCCTGAGGTTCAAGCAGAATCGAAATTCCCACGCGAGCCGCATACCGGAAGAATTCGAGAGCAGAGAGCATGGATTTGGTAGGGTATGACGTTTCCTCACTCGTTACGTGAGTTAAGAGTCTTATCGTGAATGTAAAAATAATTTTCATTTTTCACATAAGGAATTTGGGTGGTACCGCGGATATGAATTCGTCCCAATGGGGTGAATTTGTATGCGCGGTTTTTTTGTATATAAATTTCCCCAGGCACAAGTAAAAATACGTGTGAAGCATTCACACAGAAATGAGGAGTAAGATGGCAGATTTAAACGAATTGAATGAAAAAGTCGAACAGATCAAAGCCGACATCCGGGAACAGCTGGAGAAGATCGAGAACACCAAGGGTGTCTACGAGTACAAAAAGACCATTCTCGACAAGAACGGTATTATCGGCGGACTGATGAAGCAGATGGGTTCCGTGCCCAAGGAAGAGAAGGCTGACTTCGGTAAGAAAGTCAACGAATTGAAGAACTGGGCAAGCGAGCATTTCGATGAGCTGAACACGAAGTTAAAAGAAAAAGAGATGGAGCTGCGCTACGAGAGCGAGAAGATCGATATCTCCATGCCGGCAAAGAGCCGCAAGACCGGTAACCTCCATCCTGTAACCCAGGTGCGTAACCAGCTGATCGATATCTTCGCATCCATGGGCTTCAGCGTATATGAAGGAACCGAGATCGAGACCGATTATTACAACTTTACCGCACTGAATACCCCGCAGGATCATCCCGCAAGAGATATGCAGGATACCTTCTACCTGTCTCCGGAATTCCTGCTTAGAACCCAGACCTCCGCAGGTCAGGTTCACGTGATGGAGAGTCAGAAGCCTCCCATCAAGATCTTAAGCCCCGGTAAAGTATTCCGTTCCGATGATGATGCGACCCATTCTCCCATGTTTACCCAGATGGAAGGTCTCGTAGTAGACAAGACCATCACTCTGTGCGACCTGAAGGGTATGCTGGAAGTACTGGTACAGAAAATCTTCGGTGAAGGTACCACCACGAGACTGCGTCCTTCTTACTTCCCGTTCACCGAGCCTTCCGTAGAGGTCGATGTCAGCTGCTTCGCCTGCGGTGGCTGCGGCTGCCGTCTGTGCAAGGGTACCGGCTGGATCGAAGTACTGGGTGCAGGTATTGTAAATAAGAAAGTGCTGGAGAACTGCGGCATTGACTCCGAGGAGTACAGCGGACTGGCATTCGGTATCGGTATTGAGCGTCTGGCAATGTTAAAGTACGGTATTAACAATATCAAACTGTTATATCAATCTGATATGCGTGTACTGGATCAGATCAATGATGACTAAGATCACTAAGATCACAGGAATATGATTTTAAAACAGTAACGATGCAAGGAACATTACGAGAGGATGTCGTACAAGACGGCATCGAAGGAGGTAAAAGATATGTTAGTACCACTTAGTTGGTTAAAAGAATATGTGGATATAGATGTAGAAGCCAAAGAACTGGAAGAGAAGCTGTTCTCCTGCGGTTTTGAGGTAGAGGAATCCTACGAAGTAGGTAAGGACATCAGCGGCGTGGTAGTCGGACTGGTAGAAGAGTGTGAGCCCATCCCTGAGACCCACTTACATGTATGCAAGGTAAATGTAGGCGGCGCAGAGCCCCTGCAGATCTGCTGTGGTGCGGACAACGTACATGCAGGCGGCAAATACCCCGTAGCACTGGAAGGTGCACAGGTATATGCTACCGCAAAAGATCATGTGACCATCGAAGGCACCATGAAGATCAAAAAAGGCAAGCTGCGCGGCTATGAGTCCTGCGGTATGCTGTGTTCCGGTACCGAGCTGGGACTGAATGAGGATCTGTACCCCGGTGCAGGCTACAACGGACTGCTGGTACTGCCGGACGACGCCGAGATCGGTGCAGATGTAAAGCCTCTGTTACAGTTGGATGACTGGATCTTCGACATTGCCATTACCGCCAACAGACCGGACTGCGAGAGCATCTTCGGTATTGCCAGAGAAGTAGCGGCGATCCTGAACAAACCCGTGAAGACTCCGGCACTGGATTACACCGAGAGCGGCGTTACCAAGGACGGTTTCACCGTAACTGTGGATGCTCCGGATCTGTGCCCCAGATATATCGCACACTATGTAACGGATGTAAAAATCGGCGAATCCCCCGCATGGATGAAGAGACGTCTGGCACTGGTAGGCATCGGATCTATCTCCAACGTGGTAGATATCACGAACTATATCTTAAAAGAGCTGGGTCAGCCCATGCACGCATTTGACTCTTCTTACATTGAAGGCAATGCCATTCATGTAAGACGCGCTCATGACAAAGAAAAGATCATGACCCTGGATGAAAAAGAGTTTGAATTAAACGAAAATAACCTCGTTATCTGCGATGGCGTAAAGCCCGTAGCACTGGCAGGTATCATGGGCGGCTTAAATTCCGAGATCCGCGATACCACAGAGGCTGTCATCTTCGAGTCCGCAAAATTTGCAAGAGACAATATCCGTAAGAGCTCCAGAGCACTGGGACAGTCTTCCGATTCTTCCCAGAGATATGCCAAAGGCGTGGATGAGTATGCTACCGTTATGGCCAGCAAGAGAGCACTGCATCTGATCGAGGAGCTGGGTTGTGGTAAAGTATCCTCTACTCACGTAGAGGCAAACACCGGTAACTCCATTGAACCCACCGAGATGAAGGCAAGCATCAAGAAAGTAAATGGTGTACTGGGTATTGAAGTACCTACCGCTGATATTGAGAGAATCTTAAAATCCCTGAACTTCCAGCCCGTAATTAACGGTGATGAACTGACCATTCAGGTCCCCGCATATCGTGAAGATATGGAATCCTATCCCGATATTGCAGAGGAAGTGATCCGTATGTACGGTTACGACCATGTAACACCGACCTTCCTCGCGGCAGCAGCTGTAACCAGCGGCGGCATGAATACCAAACAGAAGACCGAGCTTAAGATCAAGAGAGCACTGTGTGCACAGGGCGCATTTGAGGGTGTACATTATTCCTTCTTCTCTCCTTCCGATCTGAATCTGTTAGGCCTGCCTGAGGATGCACCGGAGAGAAAGGCCATCCGTCTGATCAACCCGATCAACGAGGATCTGTCCCTGATGCGTACCACTCTGGCTCCCCAGATGATCCACGCGATCGGCCGTAACCAGAAGAACGGTTGTCTGGAAGGCAGAGTATATGAGATCGGCAATAAATTCATCCCTAAGGATCTGCCTCTGACCGAGTATCCCGATGAGAGAGAGACCATCTGCATCGGTATCTGGGGTAAGGAAGAGAATTTCTTCACCCTGAAAGGTCTGGTAGACACGGTAGCAGAGACGCTGTTCATTGATTTCGAATATGTAGAGGACAAAAAGACCTTCCTGCATCCTTATCGTACCGCAAAGATCCTGTACAACGGCGAAGAGATCGGCTACTTAGGTCAGCTGACCTACGAGATCCAGAAGGAAGAAGACATGCGTGAGTCTGCATACATCGCAGAGATCGATCTGAAAGCCCTGCGTCCCGTATACGGCAAGGTTCCCACCTTTGCTCCTATCTCCAAGTTCGCGAAGGAGACCAGAGACCTGGCACTGGTAATGAACAAATCCGTTACCTGCGGCGAGGTAGAGAAGGCAATCGCAGAAGCCAGCAGCTTTGTAGAGTCCGTGGAACTCTTCGATGTCTACGAAGGCTTACAGGTAGGACCCGAGAAGAAGTCCATGGCATTCACCGTAACCTTTGCTCCGAAGGAGGAAGAATTCACCACAGAGGCAGTGGACGGCTATGTGAAGAAGATCCTGAAGAACCTGAACAACAAGCTGGGCGTGGAACTCAGATCCTAAAGCGGTAAGCGATAGAAGAAATAGAGTAGTCATTTTCGAAAAGATATGATAAAATAGCAGTTGCAGGCGCATTTCGCGCAGGCAGCTGCTATTTTGCGATGGGGTGCTGAATAGCTACGTTATTTTAATTTATTAGAAGATGCCAACGGCATCAGTGAGGTAGATAGATATGACAAAAGTAATCGGTGTGAGATTTCGTACAGCGGGCAAGGTATATTTCTTCGATCCGTTGCAGCTTGAGATAAAGAGAGGCGACCACGTGATCGTGGAGACCGCCAGAGGTATTGAGTTCGGCACGGTCGTTGCGGGAGTGCATGAAGTGGAGGATGACAAGGTGATCCAGCCGCTGAAGCCTGTGATGCGGATCGCCGGAGAGAGAGATATCGAGCAGGAGGCTGCCAACAAAGAAAAAGAAAAGGAAGCCTTCAAGATCTGTAAGGAGAAGATTTTAAAGCACGGTCTGGAAATGAAGCTGATCGATGCGGAGTATACTTTTGATAACAATAAGGTATTATTCTATTTTACAGCAGACGGACGTATCGACTTCCGTGAACTGGTCAAGGATCTGGCAAGTGTGTTCAAGACCCGTATCGAGCTGCGCCAGATCGGTGTCAGGGATGAGACCAAGATACGCGGCGGTATCGGTATCTGTGGACGACCTCTGTGCTGCCACAGCTATCTGTCGGATTTCGTGCCGGTATCCATCAAGATGGCGAAGGAGCAGAATCTGTCCCTGAATCCCACCAAGATCTCCGGTGTCTGCGGCAGACTGATGTGCTGCCTGAAAAATGAGGAAGACACTTACGAAGAACTGAACCGCAAGCTTCCCGGTGTGGGTGACTATGTCCAGACGGCAGACGGACTGCACGGCGAGGTACAGAGCGTCAACGTACTGCGTCAGCTGGTCAAGGTACTGGTAGAAGTCGGTGACGAGAAGGAACTGAAGGAGTACGAGGCAGACACGTTACAATTCAAGAGACGCCGCGGCAAAAGGGGCGGGCAGGAATTGTCTAAGGAAGAGCAGAAGGAACTCGAGAAGTTAGAGGAGATCGAGGAGAAGGAAGAAGCGGAAGAACGCGCAGAAAAACGTGCGGAGCAGCGCCTGGAGCGTCAGGACCGCAGAGAGCAGAGAACGGAAGGTGAGAATCGCGGAGATAACCGCAGACGCGACGGACGCAGAGACGACAACCGCAGAAATAATAACCGTGGTGAGAATCAGAATCGTAATGATAACCGTGGAGAAAATCGGAACAACGAGAATCGTGGTGACAACCGCAGAGACAATAACCGTGACAACCGCAGGGATAATAACCGCGGCGACAGACGCCGTGAGAATCGTCCGCAGAACCGTCCGGAGCAGGTAAGAGAGAACAGCGATGCTCAGGGTGCAGAGCAGTCCGGCAGCCAGGGACAGGCACCAAGAGACAATTCCTTCCGCAGAAGACCGAGACACGGTGGCAGAAGAGACGGTAACAACGGCAATAACGGTAACGGAAGAAAACCGGAGAACACGAATGAAGGTTGAACTGAAGGATAAAGAACGAATTGATGACCTTCAGCGGAACGGTTATCAGATCATACAGAATCCGGAGAAATTTTGCTTCGGCATGGATGCGGTGCTTTTGACAGGATTTGCCCATGCCAGAGAGAAAGATATTTTACTGGATCTGGGAACAGGCACCGGGATCATTCCGCTCCTGATGGAAGCAAAATACCACTGCTCCCATCTCACCGGCCTGGAGATCCAGGAGGAGAGCGCAGATATGGCGAGACGCAGTGTGGCGCTGAACGATCTGCAGGACCGCATTGACATCGTGACAGGAGACATCAAGGAAGCAGACCGGATTTTTCAGGCTGCTTCCTTTGACTGTATTACCTGTAATCCTCCGTACATGATCGGACAGCACGGATTGACGAAAAGAAATTGAAGGTGCTGAAGAAGAAAAGAGAAAATCAGACAGTCAGGGGCTACTATATGCCGAGGAAGTAAAACTCGCATTTATCCAGAAACTTATTGGTGAAAAGGGTGTTTTAACCAAAATTCAGGGAACTGAAAAGACGGTTACAAGGAGTGATATTCTAAAAGGTGATTTTTCGCTATTGCAAATCGGCGCAGGATCAGCAACGATATATTATCGTCCGACTGATTATTATTATAGTGAGGAATCAGAAAATATAAAAGATATAGAAAAGTTGCGGTGTTCAGATGGAGTGACTTATTACGAGAAGTGTGACAGGGCAATTGCAAGAGACAAGAAGCGTAGGAAACAGATTTCTCAAAACTTATTGGATAAGCAAAGGCAACTTTATGAACTGCGTTCTCGGTCAATGAATATGTAAAAGACGTATTGATGAAAGCTCTTCGGGACA
>OHBU01000779.1_pt1 | contig 10754 bp, 7 predicted proteins | sample 1577421 | NCBI WGS metagenome assembly OHBU01 (sample SAMEA3879550, study PRJEB24766) | human gut metagenome | biome: human-associated habitat; feature: feces | place: USA | collected 1985/1987 | reverse complement strand
ACATCGCCGACTCCACCTTCCTCGCACAGCTCCACTGGTCCAGCAACATCTACAACATGATGCCCTTCGTGGCATCCATGGTCATTCTGGCCTTTACCTCCAAGAACAGCATGGCCCCCAAGGCCGAGGGCATCCCCTACGACAAGGGTTCCCGCTGATTCGAGCGTATTTTCCGGGCGCAGCTGCTTTTCCGGGCGGCTGCGCCCTTTTTGCTTCTTTTTCAACAGATTCCACAAAACAGCGCTTGCTTTTGCGGGGAAATTTGCTATACTTGAATTACAATGTCATACTATTGCCGGAGGCGGGGCAGCGCGGCCCGGGCCGTCGGCGGAGAATATTATTTAGGAGCGTGACCTTATGCGCATTTACGATTTGATCGCCAAGAAGCGGGACGGCGGCACCCACAGCCGTGAGGAGTTGGAAGCCATCGTCAACGGCTTCGTCAGCGGCGAGGTGGCTGATTACCAGATGGCGGCCTGGATGATGGCTGTCTACCTGCGCGGCATGACCGACGAGGAGACTGCTGAGCTGACCGATGTCATGGCCCACAGCGGCGTCATGGTGGACCTTTCGCCCATCCCGGGCATCAAGGTGGACAAGCACTCCACCGGCGGCGTGGGCGACAAGACCACGCTGGTCATCGCGCCCATCGTGGCGGCCTGCGGCGTCAAAATCGCCAAGATGAGCGGCCGCGGCCTCGGCCACACCGGCGGCACCATCGACAAGATGGAGAGCGTCCCCGGCACAAAGACCGCCCTCTCGCAGGACGAGTTCTTTGCACAGGTGAACAAGATCGGCCTGTCGGTCATCGGCCAGAGCGAGGGCATCGCCGTGGCAGATAAGAAGATGTACGCCCTCCGCGACGTCACCGCAACCGTCAGCTGCATCCCCCTCATCGCGTCCAGCATCATGTCCAAGAAGCTGGCCTCTGGCTCGGACGCTATCCTGCTGGATGTCACCACCGGCACCGGTGCTTTCATGAAAACCGTGGAGCAGAGCATCGAGCTGGCCAAGCTGATGGTCTCCATCGGCACCCATCATGGCCGCCGCGTCGCTGCTATGATCACTGATATGGACACCCCGCTGGGCCACAACATTGGCAACAGCCTCGAGGTCATGGAGAGTATGGACGTGCTCAAGGGCCACGGCCCCGCCGACCTGACCGAGGTGTGCCTGCAGCTGGCTGCGAATATGCTGGTGCTGGCCGATAAGGGGTCTCCCGCCGAGTGCCGCGCCATGGCCGAAGCAGTTATCGCAGACGGCTCTGCCTTTGCAAAGTGCAAGGAGATGTTCGCAGCTCAGGGCGGCGATACCCGCGTTCTGGACGACTACAGCCTCTTCGAGAAGCCCGCCGCCAGCTATGAGCTGCTGGCCGAAGAGGACGGCTACATCGTCGCCAACGACGCCGAGAAGATCGGCTCTGCCAGCGTTCTGCTGGGCGCAGGCCGTCAGAAGAAGGACGACCCGCTGGACTTCGCCGCCGGCATCACCCTCCACAAGAAGCGCGGCGACTACGTCCACAAGGGCGAGAGCCTCGCCACCTTCTACGGCGCGGCGGATAAGTTCGACGCTGCCGCCGCCGAGTACCGCAGCGGCCTCGTCTACGGCCCCGAAAAGCCCGAGGAAGCCCCGCTGGTCTACGCCCTCGTCACCAAGGACGGCGTGGAGCGGTACTGAAATACCTGAATCGCTGAGAACGGCCCCGGGATCTGTGTGTTCCGGGGCCGTTTTTCCGCCAAAACTGCGCTTTGTAGTGGATAAAGCCGACAGAAGGGCTGATTTTGTAGATGTTTTGCCTGAGATGTGGTATAATCTACTCAATAGCGCCCAGACGGCGCAGGAGAAGAGAAAGGGTTATTCTATGAAGATCGTTTTGGTGGGCGGCGGCAAAGTCGGCACAGCGCTGGCGCGGCAGCTCAGTGAAGAGGGTCACAACGTGACCGTTATCGATACGAACAAGGCCCGTGTGGAGCATATCGGGGAGTCCTACGATGTGATGAGCATTCTCGGCAACGGCTCGTCCATCATCACCCTGTCCGAGGCGGGCGTGGAGGAAGCGGACGTGTTCATCGCAGTCACTGGCTCGGACGAGCTGAACCTGCTGTGCTGCATGTTCGCCAAAAAGGCGGGCCACTGCCACGCCATCGCCCGCGTGCGCAACCCGTCTTACAGCCATGAGCTGGACTTTATCAAGAAGCAGATCGGCATCTCGGCCATCATCAACCCCGAAATGGCAGCGGCAAAGGAAATCTCCCACCTGCTGCGCTTCCCGGGCGCAAGCAAGATCGACACCTTCGCGGGCGGACGCGTGCGGCTCATCAAGTTTGCGCTGACCGAGCAGCAGGGGCTGGACGGCGTGGCCATCCATGAGATCCCCACCCGCCTCAAGAGCGACATTCTGGTCTGCGCGGTGGAGCGTAACGGTGGGGTCATCATCCCCAACGGTAACTTTGTGCTGCAGAACGGCGATCAGGTCACCTTCCTCGCCACGCAGGAGAAGGCCCACGAGTTCTTCCAGCGTATCAATATGCCGGTGCGGCCGGTGCGCAACGCCCTCATCGTGGGCGGCGGCGCCATCGCCTATTACCTGAGCCAGGAGCTGCTGGAAAATCACGTCCGCGTCCGCATCGTCGAGCGGGACCCGGCCCGCTGCAATGTTCTGGCCGAGTCCCTGCCTGAGGCACAAATTTTGAACGAGGACGGCTCCAACCGCGACTTCCTGCTCTCGGAAGGTCTGGAATCCACCGAAGCCTTCGTGGCTCTGACCAACATCGACGAAGAAAACGTGCTGCTGACCCTGTTTGCGAAAAAGCACTCCAAGGGAAAGCTGGTCACGAAGATCAACCGCCTCGAGTTCGACGATATTCTGGCCGGGCTCGATTTGGGCAGTATCGTCTACCCCAAGTACATGACCTGCGACTACATCGTGCAGTATGTCCGCGCCCTGCAGAACGAGGCCGGCAACAACATCAAGACCCTTTACCGCATCCTCGACGACCGCGTGGAAGCGCTGGAATTCACTGTCCATGAGGAGAGCCGGGCCACCGGCGTGCCGCTGAGCCAGCTGCATCTGAAAAAGAATCTGCTGCTCTGCTGCATCACCCGCGGCGACAACATCCTCATCCCCCGCGGCGGCGACCAGATCCAGGTGGGCGACAACGTCATCGTCGTCACGCTGGAACACGGCCTGCATGACCTGCGGGACATCGTGGAAGAGTAACGGGGGACAGGACGTATGAATTATGCGATCGTCTTTCGTCTGCTGGGCTACATCCTGATGATAGAGGGTACACTGCTGCTGCTCCCGGCGGTGACGAGCCTCATCTACGCCGAGTGGGCCGTCATGGGCGTGTTCCTGCTGACGGCGGCCATCAGTGCGGCGCTGGGTTTTGCCCTGCGGACCATCAAGCCCCGCAGCAAGGTGTTCTATATGCGGGAGGGCTTTGCGGCCACCGCCCTGAGCTGGATCACCATCAGTATCATGGGTGCAGTGCCGTTCGTCCTCACCGGCTGCATCCCGAATCCCGTGGACGCCATGTTTGAGACCGTTTCGGGCTTCACCACCACCGGTGCCAGCATCCTGCCCGGTGTGGAGGGCCTGCCCAACGGCATCCTGTTCTGGCGCAGCTTCACCCATTGGATCGGCGGCATGGGCGTTCTGGTGTTCCTGCTCTCCCTGCTGCCCCTGACCGGCGGCTCCCACGTCAACCTGATGAAGGCGGAAAGCCCCGGCCCGCAGGTGGACAAGCTGGTGCCGAAGGTGCAGTCTACGGCCAAGATCCTGTACGGCATCTATTTCGCGCTCACGGTGGTGGAGTTCTGCTTCCTGCTGGCGGGCGGAATGAATGTGTTCAACTCTCTGCTCACGGCCTTTGGCACGGCGGGTACTGGCGGCTTCGGCTTCAAGAACGACAGCTTTGCCAGCTTCTCGCCCTACATCCAGTGGGTCGTGACCGTCTTTATGATCCTCTTCGGCGTCAACTTCAACGCGTATTTCCTGCTGCTGCTGCGCCGGTTCCGCCGCGCAGCGTCCAGCGAGGAAGTCCGCGCCTATTTCGCCATCATTCTGGCGGCGGTGGCCGTCATCACGGTGAACATCCGCAGCCTCTACGGCACCTTCGGCGAGGCGCTGCGCCATGCGGCCTTCCAGGTCGGCTCCATCATTACCACCACCGGCTTTTCCAGCTGTGATTTCGACCTCTGGCCCACGCTGGCAAAAGAGGTGCTGGTGCTGCTGATGTTCGTGGGTGCCTGCGCGGGCAGCACCGGCGGCGGCATCAAAGTCAGCCGCTTCCTCCTGCTGGGCAAGACGCTGGGCAAGGAGCTGAAGCAGGCTCTCCACCCGCAGGTGGTGGCCCCTGTCCGGATGGACGGCAAGCTGGTCAATCATGAGACCATCCGCACCACCAACGTCTTTCTGGCGGCCTACATCTTCATCTTTGCGGCGAGTTTCATGCTTGTCAGTCTGGACGGCTTTGACATGGTGACGAACTTCACCTCCATCGCCGCCACCCTGAACAACATCGGCCCCGGCCTCAATCAGGTGGGCCCCATGATGAACTTCGGGGCCTACTCCAACTTTGCAAAGCTGGTGCTCATCTTCGATATGCTGGCCGGTCGTCTGGAAATTTTCCCGATGCTGGTGCTCTTCCTGCCCGATGCGTGGAGAAGATTCTAAAAGTTTTATAACGCAAAAAATCCCCCGGCTGGACCGGGGGATTTTTGTCTGTATCAGAACGTCAGATCGACCTTTTCCTGCGCACGGTATTGCAGAGCCTCGAGCAGCGAATCCTCGTCGAGGAGGCGCTTGCCGGAGAGGTCGGCAATGGTGCGGGCCACCCGGAGGATACGGTCGTGGGCGCGGGCCGAAAGGCCCAGCGTCTCGTAGGAGGCCCGCAGGAGCTGCTCGGCAGCGGGGGTCATCCGGCAGATGCGCCGCACCTGCCCGGCGGTGAGCTGGGCGTTGCAGCGCACATCCTCGTAGCCGGGAGCAGCGTACCGCTGGGCCTGGATGGCCCGGGCAGCAAGGACCTGTTTCCGCAGCTCGGCGCTGCTCTCGGAAGGGGCAGCGCCATGCAGTTCATCGAAGGCCACCGGGTCCATCTCGACGCAGAGGTCGATGCGGTCCAGCAGCGGGCCGGACACCCGGCTGCGGTACTGCCGCACCGCGCTGGGCGAACAGGTGCAGGTTCGGGTAGGGTGGCCGTAGTAGCCGCATTTGCAGGGGTTCATGGCGGCGACGAGCTGGAAGCGGCTGGGATAAGTGGCGCTTCCGGCGGCTCGGCTGACCGTGATGCAGCCGTCCTCGAGGGGCTGGCGCAGCACTTCGAGGCTCTCGCGGGAGAACTCGGGCAGCTCGTCGAGGAAGAGGACGCCGCAGTTGGCCAGACTGCACTCGCCGGGGCGGAACTGCGCCCCGCCGCCCGCCAGCGCAGCCGAACTGGCCGAGTGGTGGGGGCTGCGGAAAGGCCGTGCCGTCACGAGGCCCCGGCCTGCGGGCATCTGCCCGGCGATGGAATAAATTTTCGTCGTCTCTACGGCTTCTTCCCGGGTCAGAGGCGGCAGGATGCCGGGCAGGCGGCGGGCCAGCATGGATTTGCCGGTGCCGGGCGCACCGACGAGCAGGACGTTGTGTCCGCCCGCAGCCGCGATGACCATTGCCCGGCGGGCCAGCGGCTGGCCGCAGACGTCAGCGAAATCGGGAACGTGGCTCCACGCATCGGCAGGGTCGAAGGGAACCGGAGCCGTGGGAGAAATGGGCTGGATGCCCCGCAGTGCGTCCACGACCTGACGGGCCGTTGCTGCAGGGTAGACCTGCATTTCGCTTCCGCAGGCCTCAGCGGCTTCGGCAGCGTTCTCGGCGGGGACATAGAGCGCCCGCACACCGCCGGCGGCAGCCTCCAGCGCCATGGGCAGGACGCCGGACACCGGGCGGAGACTGCCGTCCAGCGCCAGCTCCCCCAGAAAGGCCGTGTCCTTCGGCGGCGGCTCCAGTTGTCCGGAAGCGGCCAGCACCGCCAGCAGCAGGGGCAGGTCATACACCGGGCCGGTCTTGCGGACGTCGGCGGGAGCAAGGTTGATGGTGATGCGGCGGTCAGGCCACTTGAAGCCCAGATTTTTCAGGGCTGCGTGGACGCGGTCGCCGCTCTCCCGGACGGCGGAGTCCGGCAGGCCGACGATGGAGAGGACGGGCATCCCGCCCGAGATGTCGGCCTCGACTTCCACGGGGAAGCCGTTGAGGCCCTTGAGGCCGAAGCTCTTGAGGACTGCGTACATGGGCGCTCCTTTCTGCCCGATGGGGCGGCAGAAACCATCCATAAAAGGGGACAATAGAAATTTTTACGGTGCTTCGAAATTTATTCTGAGATAACAGACAAAAGAAATGAAATGGTTGACCAAGAACTGACTAAGAAATGGTAAAGATAGGGCGCAGATGCCCAAGTTCGACACAATTTTCTGTTTGAATCTATTATATTAGAGGGCATGTGAGATGTCAACGAAACGCGGGCTATCTGCGATTGGAGGAAGAATCTTATGGTTGCGAAAGAGTACTGCTGTTACACCAGGCCCTATTCCAGTATCGAAGGCTTTCAAATTGCACACACGCTGTACTACAGCGCAAGCGTAGAGGAAGAGGGAGTTGTATTGGCAGTGCGGCGGCAGCAGGGAGAAGAGTGTGTCACGGAGCAGGTCATCTGCCCGGTGGGCGACTTCGGGCGGCTGATGTCCCTGATGCGGTATCTGTGCGAAAATGGAGTGGGGCTGGGCCACTGGCTGGATGTACTGGACGACGCAGGGCAGGTGTACTGGCCCTGCACGGCTGCAAATGGGCAGCAGGAGAGCGGAAAGCCTGCGCGATTTGTGGCATTTGCTGGTTTTGAAGGGGAAAACTTGGTACATAATCCTGAATTGACACAAAGCGTATAAAAGCTTATATTATAAGTAGACTTGGATGAATTTGTCCATTATGGTCAAAAATTACAAAGGTAAGGTGTGCAATATGTATCAGGATGAGTATAAGCGCTGGCTGGCAGCGGATCTGGAGGACGCAGATCTGAAGCCGGAGCTGGCCAAGGTCGAGGGAAACGACGATGAGATCAAGGACCGCTTTGCCGTTGCACTGAAATTCGGCACCGCTGGCCTGCGCGGCGTGCTGGGCGCTGGCACCAACCGCATGAACATCTACGTCGTGCGTCAGGCCACCCAGGGCCTGGCAAACTGGGTCAAGACCCAGGGCGGCAACCAGACCGTGGCCATCAGCTATGACAGCCGCCTGAAGAGCGACGTCTTTGCCAAGACTGCCGCCGGTGTTCTGGCCGCAAACGGCATCAAGGTGCGCATTTATGATGCTCTGATGCCTGTCCCGGCCCTGAGCTTTGCCACCCGTTACTATGAGTGTAATGCGGGCATCATGGTCACCGCTTCTCATAACCCCGCCAAGTACAACGGCTACAAGGCCTACGGCCCCGACGGCTGCCAGATGACCGATGACGCCGCCGCCATCGTCTATGACGAGATCCAGAAGACCGATGTCCTGACCGGCGCAAAGTACATCTCCTTTGCCGAAGGCGTCGAGCAGGGCCTCATCCGCTTTGTGGGCGACGACTGCAAGAACGCCCTCTACGCCGCCATTGAGGCACGTCAGGTGCGCCCGGGCCTGTGCAAGACCGCCGGCCTGAAGCTGGTCTACAGCCCGCTGAACGGTTCTGGTCTGGTGCCGGTCACCCACGTTCTGAACGACATGGGCATCACCGACATCACCATCGTGCCGGAGCAGGAGTACCCCAACGGCTACTTCACCACCTGCTCCTACCCCAACCCTGAGATCTTCGAGGCTCTGAAGCTGGGCCTCGACCTCGCCACCAAGACCGGCGCCGACCTGATGCTGGCCACCGACCCCGACGCCGACCGCGTGGGTATCGCCATGAAGTGTCCGGACGGCAGCTATGAGCTGGTCTCCGGCAACGAGATGGGCGCTCTGCTGCTGGATTACATCTGCGCAGGCCGCATCGAGAAGGGTACCATGCCCAAGAACCCCGTCGCCGTCAAGTCCATCGTCTCCACCCCGCTGGCCGATGCCATCGCCGCCCACTACGGCGTTGAGATGCGCAGCGTGCTGACCGGCTTCAAGTGGATCGGCGACCAGATCGCAAATCTGGAAGCTGCCGGTGAAGTGGACCGCTTCATCTTCGGCTTCGAGGAGAGCTACGGCTATCTGGCCGGTCCTTATGTCCGTGACAAGGATGCCGTCATCGGCTCCATGCTCATCTGCGAGATGGCCGCTTACTACCGCAGCATCGGTTCCTCCATCAAGGAGCGTCTGGAAGAGATCTACAAGGAATATGGCCGCTACCTGAACAAGGTGGACAGCTTCGAGTTCCCCGGCCTGACCGGCATGGAGAAGATGGCCTCCATCATGCAGAAGCTGCGTGACGAGCCCCTCACCGAGCTGGCCGGCCACAAGGTGGTCAAGGTCACCGACTACAAGAAGCCCGAAGAGACCGGCCTGCCCGCCGCAAATGTCCTTATCTACTCTCTGGACAACGGCGCTACCGTGGTCGTCCGTCCCTCCGGCACTGAGCCGAAGATCAAGACCTACTTCACCACTCTGGGCAAGGACCTGGCCGATGCTCAGGCTCAGAAGGATGCTCTGGCAGCTGCCATCGAGCCCATCCTCGCATAACGCAGAAATTTCATAGAAAATTTATGCCCCCGTACAGCGCCAAAAGTGCTGCACGGGGGCATTTTTGATGGGCGCGGGCAGTTGCAGTTTGTGGGTGGATACGCTATAATATTCAATGAATAATAATATGCTCTGTGCAGTGCGGCGCAGGGCAGGAATAAAATGGGGCAGGTGTAAGAAATTGGAACATCGTGTAACGGCAGTCCTGGTGGCGGCGGGTTCTTCCACCCGGATGGGATTTGATAAACTGAGCTTCGATCTGGGCGGTGAGACCGTCTTGGAGCGGAGCGTCCGGGCCTTTGACGAGTGTCCGGAGGTGGACGAGCTGGTGATCGTGACCGGCGCGTCCAGTGAGAATGCCCAGCGGGCCGCTGCCCGCTGCAAAAAGCCGGTGCGGCTGGTGAAGGGCGGCTCGACCCGCGCCGAGAGCGCCCGCAGCGGCGTGGCCGCTGCCCACGGCAGACTGGTGGCCGTCCACGACGCGGCCCGGCCCTTCGTGAGCCAGAGCGTTATCGCCGACACGATAGCGGCCGCTGCCCGCTGCGGTGCCGCCGCCCCGGCAGTGCCGGTGAAGGACACCATCAAGCAGGCGAAGGGCGGAAACGGCAAGACTGTGCCGGAAGGCTGCATGGTGGAGAACACCCCCGACCGCAGCACCCTTTATGCGGTGCAGACGCCCCAGTGCTTCGACCGCGCAGCCTATCTGGCGGCGCTGGATGAACTGGACGAGGCCAGCGCCCGCCTCGTCACCGACGACTGCAGCCTGTTCGAGCTGACCGGCCGCGCCGTGCAGCTGACCCAGGGCGATTACGCCAACCTGAAGATCACCACCCGGGAGGATCTGCCCCGCCCGGCACAAAGGAAGGAAACTGAAATGCGTATTGGACACGGCTATGATGTACATCGTTTGGTAGAGCAGCGCAAGCTGATCCTTGGCGGGGTGGAGATCCCCTTTGAAAAAGGTCTGCTGGGCCATTCGGACGCAGACGTGCTGACCCATGCGGTGATGGATGCCGTGCTGGGCGCAGCGGCGCTGGGGGATATCGGCCAGCATTTCCCGGACAATGACCCGGAGTATGCCGGTGCCGACAGCCTGAAGCTGGCCTGCCGCGTGGCACAGATCCTCAAGGAGCACGGCTGGCGCATTGAGAACATCGACGCCACCCTGCTGTGCCAGCGCCCCAAGCTTGCACCCCATATCCCGGCCATGCGCGCCAATCTGGCGGCGGCTTTCGGCCTGCCGGTGGACGCCGTGAGCGTCAAGGCTACCACGGAAGAGCATCTGGGCTTTACCGGCGAGGGACTGGGCATTGCCGCCCACGCTGTTGCCCTGATCGAAGCAGTGTAAGGGGGCACACACTCTCATGACACTGAATGCGATCATTGCCAATTTTCAGACCTTCAAGCTCGTTGACCTGCTGGATATCATCATCATTGCGTTCCTGATCTACCAGCTGCTGGGCATCATCAACCGCACCCGCGCCGGGCAGCTGGCCAAGGGTGCGCTGCTGGTCATGGTCGTGTATCTGGTGGCAAATACCCTGAATATGCGTACCGTTACATGGCTGCTCAACTCGCTGCTGCAGGTCGGTCTGCTCACCCTTGTGGTGCTGTTCCAGCCGGAGATCCGCCGCGCGCTGGAGCGCATGGGCCAGACTGACCAGTGGACGGCAAAGCTGTTCAACGTGAAGGGCCGCTACAACGACCCCAGCCTGAAGGGGGCCTGGCGCAGCGCCATCATTGCCATCTGCGATGCCGCCGAGCGCTTTTCCGAGACCAAGACCGGTGCCCTGATCGTGCTGGAGCGCAACACCAACCTCTCTGAGATCGTGCGCACTGGCACACCCGTGAACAGTGCCGTCAATCTGGAGGTGCTGGGCACCATCTTCTACGAGGGTACCCCCCTGCACGACGGTGCCGCCATCATTGAGAATGGCCGCATCAAGGCGGCGGGCTGTGTGCTGCCCCTGTCCAACAACCTGGATCTGGGCAAGGATATGGGCACCCGCCACCGCGCCTGCCTGGGCATTGCGGAGAATTCGGATGCCATTGCCGTTGTGGTCAGTGAGGA
>OHBU01000777.1_pt1 | contig 10765 bp, 8 predicted proteins | sample 1577421 | NCBI WGS metagenome assembly OHBU01 (sample SAMEA3879550, study PRJEB24766) | human gut metagenome | biome: human-associated habitat; feature: feces | place: USA | collected 1985/1987 | reverse complement strand
TACAAATTGCGTTTCTGTTTTATGGTGGGCTGCACGTTAAACACTTCCTTAAAGAAAAACGCCCTGTCCGTAAACAGTCCCTTCTCTAAGCTGATATCCTCTTTGGTATCCACGGTAAGCACCAGCTCCCTGTCCTTTAACGCCACCTTGACGTTCTTGAATTTCTGCTTGTGGCTTCTGTCCAGACCGTTGGCGATTCTAAGAATGGCGGTCAGCTTTGCCACCGTCAGGTAAGACTGCATATCTAAGGAAGAATCCTTGCTCAGTTCATCATAATATAAAAAGTCATCGTGGTTAAACCGGACAATGTAGGCAACCATTTCTCTCTCCTTGTGGGAAAGTCCGATGATTTCCGTCGCCATGATAATCTGGTAGGAACACTCCCCGACATTTATCATGCTGATGTATTTTCCGCAGTCATGTAAAAGTGCCGCAAGCTGCAGGTAAAGGCGCTCCCGCTTGCCGAGACCGTGCAGTTTTTTCGTGTTGTCAAAAATGTTCATGGTAAGGCTTTCCAGCGTCTCCGCACGCTTCCGGCTTCCCATGTAGCGCTTGCTTATCTGCAGTGCGCAGTCTAAAATATCCTTTTCAAAGTCGTGGCCGTTTACCACAAGCTTCTGCTTCTGTCCGTATTCGTAGGCAATACCGTCGCACAATGTAGCGCCCGGCACCCATATCTGTTCCGCGCCCGTCATGGTTAAAATACGGTTCACCAGAATGGCGGAAATAAACATAAGTCCCGCGTTTTCTTCGGAAATACCTAATTTTGCGGCAATTTCCGTCGTGCTTCTTTCCCGCAGGTTCTGCACAAAGGTGCCGCACTGCGCCGCCGATACATAGCCGGGATTCTCCGTACTGAAGAGTCCGTTTTTCAGCCACGGGGACAGGTAATCGTCCACCAGAATAATATTGGAAATATTTTTATCCTTTAAGTACAGCTTATACAGGACGGACAGCTGGGCGTCGTCCAGTTCCTCAATAAGCTCTTCCATACGGGAAGGGCTGGTATTGATATGTCCTAAGCGCTCCCGCAGCCGGAGCACGCCGAGCTTCAGGTTCTGGGTGGTGTTTAATACCCCTTTGTCAAACAAAGAAAGCTGGATGCTGCCGCCGCCGATGTCAAGAAAAAGGGTGCCCTTGTCAAGCAGTCTGTCAAATGCTTCTCCCTTGGCTGCCACGGATTTGTAGTTTAAGAAACGCTGTTCCGAGTTACTTAACACCTCAATCCGGATGCCGGTAGTCTGGGCAATCTGCTCAATGACAATATCCCGGTTCTCCATTTCCCTGATGGCGCTGGTGCCGTATGCTTTGTAGGCATCCACCTTATAGCCGGTTAAAATATCCTTGTATTCCTTCAGTACACGGCAGAGCTCATCCACTTTTTCCGTGCTCAGCTTTCCTGTGGAATAGGTCTCGCTTCCCAGGTCCAGCTTATGGCGGATATGGTCAATCTCCCGCATGCCGTTTTTTTCGGTAAATTCAAAGATTTTCATGGAAAGCTCATATGAGCCTACGTCAATGGCTGCAAATACTTTCATGCATCTTCCCCCTTTCCCAGAAGGTAATCAATAAACTGCTGCGCCGTGCGTCCCGACAGACCGCCGTGGGAAAGCTCCCACTTGTTCGCCTCTGCTAAAAGCAGGCTTTCATCCATTATAATGCCGTATCTGTCCGCCAGTGTGGTAACAATTTCCTGGAACTGCCGTTTGTCCGGTGCGCCGAAATAGATGGTCACGCCGAAACGGGAAGATAAGGACAGCTTTTCCGCCACGGTATCGCCCCGGTGCAGATCGTCCTCCCTCTCCTCTTTGTCGGTAAATTTCTCCCGCACAAGATGTCTGCGGTTGGAGGTAGCGTAAATCAGCACATTGTCCGGCTTCTTTTCCAGTCCGCCCTCGATAACGGCTTTCAGGTATTTATATTCGATTTCAAATTCTTCAAAACTCAAATCATCCATGTAGATGATGAATTTATAATTCCGGTTTTTAATCTGGGCAATTACATCGTTCAAATCCTGAAACTGATGCTTGTATACCTCAATAATACGAAGCCCACGGTCATAATATTCGTTCACAATGCCCTTGATGCTGGTGGATTTGCCGGTGCCCGCATCGCCGTATAAAAGGCAGTTGTTGGCTTTTCTTCCGTTTACAAACGCTTCCGTGTTTTCCACTAACTTTGCCTTGGCAAGCTCATACCCCACAAGGTCGGACAGCTTCACATGGGCAATGTTTAAAATAGGAACAATCTGCACGCCGTTTTCGTCATGCTCCACACGGAATGCCTTGTGCAGACCGAATTTGCCCACACCGTATTCTTTATAAAATTCTGTCAGGGTGTCCTTCATTTCCTCCGCGGTATGGTCGTTGCAGAACTTCTCCGCCAGCTCGCAGATCCGGCTGCAGATGCGCTTGTTGTAGACCTTGCTCTCCTCGCTGGAAGCTTCGTAGTCCGTAAGCAGGGCATATTCCGGTACATTTAACGCCTCCGTAACCGGTGTGAAATCAAAATCGTACAGTTCCTTGAAAATCAGGATATCATGCAGCACCGCCTTATTTATGGTGCCCTCCACTTTTCCTCTGATTTCGCACGCCTTGCTGTAGCTGTTTTCGTTGTTTACCAGTAAATTGGTCAGATAACAGTGCCAGAGGTTGCCGTGGAACCCGTAAGTCCCCGCAAGGTCCAACAGCTTATGGATGTCCTCGTAAAAAAGCGCCGCCAAATCCTCTTTATTATAGTAAGCATCATTGTAATGGGTCATGAGAAACGCCATGTCATGCAAAAGCTCGCCGTCCTCAAATTCCCTGTATACGATAAGTTCCTGTTCCCGCATATGTTTATCCTGCCTTATCTGTTTCGTATTGTGTCTTTTTCCTGTCTTGCCTGTTCTGTATTGTCTCTGTTCCGGACTGTTTTAGTAATTTCCCAGAATCTTCATGCTTCTGGTTTCTTCCCTGAGTCCCCGCAGCGCATTCATCACGGCGCTGTCCGTAAGGTTGCCCTCGAAATCCACAAAGAAGCGGTATTCCCAGTTTCTGTCCTCAATGGGACGGCTTTCAATCTTGGTCATATTTAAGTTGTTGAAAATCACATGGGAAAGGGCATGGTACAAAGAACCGCTCTTGTGGGGCAGTTCAAAGCAGATGCTCACTTTCTTTGCATTCTTACAGTAAATCTTGCGGTTGGATAAAATCACAAACCGCGTAGAGTTTGTTTCCGACTGGTTGATGCTCTTTTCCAGTATGTTAAGACCGTACGCCTCCGCCGCATGCTCTCCGGCAATGGCTGCCTCCGTGATATCCTTTTCGTCCGCTACCTTTTTTGCCGCAAACGCATTGTTTTTCATGCTGATCTGCTGCCAGTCGTACTGCTGTAAGTAGCGTGCGCACTGCATTAAGGACTGGGGATGGGAATACACCGTGCGGATGGTGTCCTTGGTAGCTCCCTCACATGCCATCAGGCAGTGCTCTATCTTAATAATCTGTTCGCCCACAATGTAGTTTTCGTATTCTACTAAAAGGTCATAAATTTCATTGACAATGCCCGCCGTGGAGTTTTCAATGGGAAGCACCGCATAGTCGGCTCTGCCTTCTTCCAGTGCATTCATGGCATCCCGGAAGCTTTCCACATGAAAGGCATCTGCTTTTTTTCCGAAGAAACGGATGCACGCCTCCTGGGAATAGGAGCCTTCACTTCCCTGAAAGACCACATGCATGTTTTCCGTAGGAAGAGACTCCACCATATCAAAAGGAAGCCTTAACTGATTTTTCCCCTCCGCCAGCATCTTGTACTGCAGCTTGCGGCTCATGGACATAATCTGTTCAAACAGCTCTTCCACGCCCTGTCTGTTTCCGGGGTCCTTTACCATTTCCTTTACTTTTGCTATCTTTTCCGCTTCTCTGGCGGTATCTAAAACCTGCTTTCCGGTTTCTATTTTATATTCGGCAACGCCTGCGCAGATTTTCATGCGCTTCTCGTACAGAGAAACTATCTGCTCATCAATTTCATCCAGACTCTTTCGTAATTCCGCTAACTCCAAAGTGGCACCTCTTTTTCCTTGATTTTACACTTTATCTTATACCAAAACCCCCTTGATAGCAAGTAAAATTAAGTCTATAATGAGGGTAAAATCTGTGAGAAAAGGATACTTTTATGAACGCAAAAGCAAAAAAATTTTTAATCGGCAGCCTTTTAGTTCTGCTCCTCGGACTCCTCATCTTTTTATACATTTTAAGCAACCGCATTGCCCCTGTTCCCGAAGGCACCGTGGGCAATACCGCCGGCAATCTTTACAACGGCGGCATGTTCTGTGAATACAACGGGAAGGTTTATTTTGCCAACCCCTACGATGACAATGCCTTGTATGTGATGGACGCGGACGGCAGCCATATGAAGAAGCTGATTGCCACCAGTGTTTCCAACATCTGCGCCGGCGGCAAGTATCTTTTTTACTTCCAGAATACCTCTTCCGGCACCGCAGGTTTAGGCTACCTTTTTTCTTCCCATTCCTTATGCCGTGCGCAGTTAAACGGCAGGCATATTACCAGCCTTTCCAAAGAGGTCATTTACAACATGCAGCTTATTGACAACTATTTGTATTACCAGTGTGCAGGCACGGACGGTCCCCGGTTTTACCGTCAGAAAATCAGTGCCAGGGAGCCGGAGCTTTTAGAGCGCATCAGCGCGGATTTCTCCTGCGCCCTTCCGGACGGCACCGTTTATTATGCCGGCAACAACACCAACCATTACCTGTACCGCTACGACACTCATTCCGGCAGTACTTCCACCGCCTGGCAGGGAAACCTCTGGTACCCGGTTTACGACAACGGCTATATCTACTATCTGGATGTGGCAAACAACTACCGCCTCTGCCGTTATTCTCTTTCCGCTGATGAAATTGAGGTCCTTACAAACGACCGTGTGGACTGCTTCAACCTCACCGGCAATTATGTTTACTACCAGAAAAACTCCACGGAAAATCCCGCCCTTATCCGCATGCAGAAGGACGGAAGCAATCCCGTTATTTTAATGGACGGCAATTACACCCACATAAGTGTTGCCGGTGATTATGTTTATTTTGCCGCCTTTGAAAACGGCTATCCCCTTTACCGGGTTGCCGACGGCTACGATTATCCGGAAGTGTTCCAGGCAGCCTCCGATGCCGCCTTTGAGGCGCAGAAATAAGCTGTCCTGCATGGTCTTTTGTCAGAAGTTTTACATAACAAAAAAGAACCGGAGTTCCGGCAACAGGTCCAACATTCTGGATATCTGCTACCGGCTTCGGTTCTTTTCTATTGCATTGCTGTTGTTTTTTATTGCATTGCTGTTGCTCTTTTATTGCATTGCTGTTGCTCTTATATTGCTTTTACGGCTTTTCTGCTGTTTTCTGTTACCTCTTTACTGTTGTCTTCCGTTCCGGTTTACTGCTTCTTATACAGAATTCTGATAGAGTTCAGGATACAAAGCATTGCCACACCGGTATCGGCGAATACTGCCAGCCACATGGAGGCAATGCCTGCCAGACCGAGTATCATAATCAGTGCCTTTACCGCCAGGGCAAAGATAACATTTTCCTTGGAAATACGTCCTGTGAACTTGGCAATCCTGATAGCGGTAGGAATACTGTCCATATCGGAATTTAAGAATACCACATCCGCAGCTTCCATAGCGGCGTCCGCACCGCTTCCCATTGCGGCACCCACATCGGCGCCTGCCAGTACGGGAGCATCGTTGATACCATCGCCGACAAACATAACGGCGCCCTTTTCTTCACGGATTTCATTCAACTTGCTTAACTTATTTTCAGGGAGCAGCTTGCCGTAGTACATGTCAATTCCAACCATTTCGGATACCTTCTTGGCATTTTCTTCGGTATCGCCTGTCAGCATGGCGGTTGCAATTCCCTGTTTCTTGATTGCCGCAATTGCGGATACGGCTTCTTCCTTAATCGTATCGGAAATCTTTAAGAAACCGATGAGTACATTGTCCTTTGCCAGTAATACTTCGGTGCCGTAGGAGTCCTTCTGGGTTGCTTTGTCATAAGCTGCGGTATCCACACCGTTTTCCGCAAGCAGCTTCTTGCTGCCGCACAGATATTTGTGGGAGCCTGCCTCCAGTAAGATACCATGTCCGGAAATTTCGGAAATGCTGCCCTTGTAAAGGTCGGTAATTTTCTCTTCCTCCGCTTTCTGCTTAATGCTGTAAGCAATGGGGTGTGTAGAAGCGGCTTCGCAGGAAGCAGCTACCTTTAAAATTTCTCTTTCATCCAAAGAAGCATCGGCAGAAACAATATCCTGCACAATGAAGTTGCCTTTGGTAATCGTACCGGTCTTGTCGCAGACAACGGCTTTTACATCCTTCAGGGCTTCCAGTGCTACGCCGCCCTTAAACAGGATACCCTTCTTGGAACCTGCTCCGATACCGGAGAAGAAAGCAAGAGGTACGCTGAGCACCAGTGCGCAGGGACAACTGATAACAAGGAAGGTCAGCGCGGTGTATACCCATTTGTTCCAGTCGCCTGTTACCAGGGAAGGAATGATGGCGGTACATACTGCAAGCGCTACAAACGGAGTGTAAACTCTGGAGAATTTCGTAATAAATCTGTCAATCTTAGGCTTGCTGGCTGCCGCATTTTCCACAGAGTCCAGAATTCTGGTTACCATGGATTCGGCTAACGGCTTATCCACTTTCAGCTTCAGCACGCCGTTTAAGTTCATGCAGCCGGAAAGAATGGAGGCGCCTTCCTTTACGGAAACGGGCACCGGCTCACCGGTAATGGCGGAAGTATCAATCTGGCTTTCGCCTTCGATAATCGTGCCGTCCAGAGGAATTCTGTCGCCGGGGCGAACCATTACGATATCGCCGATTTTGGCTTCACCGGCAGGAATGGAGGTTACGTTGCCGCCCTCTACAAGCTGTACGGTTTCGGGACGTAAATCCAGAGCATCCATAATCTGGCTGCGGCTTCTTTCTACTGCCTTATCTTCAAACCACTCGCCAATCCGGTAGAACAGCATAACGCCTACTGCTTCCGGATATTCTCTTGTGGCAAATGCTCCTATGGTTGCAATACTCATTAAGAAGTTTTCATCCAGCATATTTCCTTTGAAAATATTCTTAACAGCCGTAATGACAATTTCCAGTCCTAAAATCAGGTATGCTAAAATGTAAAGCACCAGTGACGGTATGGAAAAGTATTTTCCCATAATCTTTGCGGCTATCAACAGTACTGCGCCGGATATGATACAGATAACATTCTTTCTGCTTTCGTCCTTTTCTTCCTTATCGTCTTTCTTCTTTGTTTCCTCACGGGGAATAATCTTTGCGTCCGGTTCAATGGAGCTGCAGGCAGCTACCATCTTGGGGAACAGCTCATCCTGATTTTCTGCCGCAACACGAAGCTGCTTGGTGGCAAAGGTAAGGGATGCGTATTCTACGCCGGGCAGGGACTGGATTTTCCTCTCAATCTTCGCCGCACAGTTTGCGCAGTCCAGATTTTCCACAATGTAGATACGCATGGGCGCCTTGGAGGTGCAGGGCGGTGCTTCCTTAACCTCTTCGTGATGATGCTCATGACCTTCATGTTCGTGGTCGTGGCCACAGCAGCAGTCTCCGTTGTGATGATGATGGTGATGTTCGTGTTCGTCATGGTCGTGATGGTGCTCATGCTCCTCGTGGTCGTGACCGCAGCAACAATCGTCGTCATCATCGTGGTGATGGTGGTGCTCATGCTCCTCATGGTCGTGACCGCAGCAGCAGTCGTCGTCATCGTCGTGGTGGTGATGGTGGTGCTCATGCTCCTCATGGTCATGACCGCAGCATTCATCATGGTGATGTTCGTGCTCGTCATGCTCTTTTTCTAATTCTTTTAATTCATCTGACATATGAGTTACCTCTATTCATTGTTTAATATTTATAATTTATGTTTTAACATATGAATGATTGTTCATATGTTAATTTTATTATAGCACCTTTTGCACTGTTGTCAATACACAATGTGCATCTACACAAAATTTATTCACATACCCTAATCACATAATTAATCTCATAGTTTATGATTCAGGCTTCATCTGTGATATTTTCTTTCCAGCTGCTTCCCTCTTCTATCCCATTTGCCGTAAGCCATTCATCCTCAACCTCTACATGACGCTGTCTGCCGTTTTCGTCCTCGAGATAAACCACGCATTTTGCTTTTGCGCCATCCGCTCTTTCCTCACAGCCAAAATCAGCCTCATATATGTGTGTTACCGTATACATCTTCACTCTACCTTCTTTCATATGATTTTGCATGACATAAATATATAGAAACTTCCCACATGTACAGGTGGATGTGTCCACTCTAAATATCATGTGGGAAGTTGTTTATCGACTATATTTATGATTAGAGGGGCAAAATACCTTTTGACCCTTTAATCATAATGCTGCTTTAATCGCCGCAAGCAGCTCATCATATGTCTCATATGCAGGAAGCTCAGGGTAGTCCTTCTTGATGGCATCTGTGCTTCTGAAAAGGAAACCTGCCTTGCTGGCCTGTATCATGCCTAAATCGTTATGGCTGTCACCGCTTGCGATGGTATCGTATCCGATAGACTGCAGTGCCTTTACAGTTGTAAGCTTTGACTGCTCACATCTCATTCTAAAGCCTGTAATCTCGCCATCTTCAGCAACCTCAAGCTCGTTACAAAAGATTGTCGGCCAGCCGAGCTTCTTCATGAGCGGGCCTGCAAACTGTGAAAATGTATCACTGATGATGATTACCTGTGTGATTGAACGAAGCTCATCCAAAAACTCCTTTGCGCCAGGCATCGGATCTATCTTTGCGATTGTCTCCTGGATTTCTTTTAATCCGAGTCCATGCTCCTTTAAAATATTTATTCTATAGTTCATGAGCTTATCATAATCAGGCTCATCTCTTGTTGTCTTCTCAAGCTCAGGAATGCCTGTCTCCTTTGCAAATGCAATCCAGATTTCAGGTACCAATACTCCCTCAAGGTCTAAGCATACAATATTCATTTTGATTCCTCCGTGTGTTTTATTCTGTGGATTTCGATGAAACTCAATATACTTGTCATGTAACAATTCGAGCCACCTTGAATAATTACATTTCATTTATAGTTCACCGATTTAATCCAATAAAGTATATCATACAAGACGACTGTCTACAATAGAATTATACGTGATTTTCAAAGGATTTTCAGTAAATCATTATTACCGTCCATTACGCTCGCTGGCTTTTGCACACGCACCGGCTTCCGCAGAGAAGACACCCTCATCATCTATGATGTTTCCGCTCTCAACATGCTTTTTCAGTATATTGTTAAACGCATAATCCCAGATTTTCTCTGAGCCAAGTGCTGTGCGCTTATTTCTGCCGAGTATCTGCGACAGCTTTACACTGTGCTCACGCCATGAAAGCCCGTCCGATGCATCGTTTAGGAGCATTGGCTGGATATTGTCCATGGTGCGGGCAAATCTGGCTTCCGGTGTCTGCTGCGCCTCAAATTCCTCCCACAGCTCTAAAAGCGGCTCGCCCTGTTCCTTTGGCAAGAGTCCGTATATACGCTCCGCCGCCTTCTGCTCACGCTCATGCTGTGTGGCCTTGCCTGCCTCATCATAGGCATATGTGTCTCCTGCGTCAATCTCTACTATGTCGTGTATCAAAAGCATTCCTACTGTCTTTAGCACGTCTATCTTCTCATTGGCATACTCGCTCAAGAGCATGGTCATGATAGCCATATGCCAGGCATGCTCCGCATCATTTTCCTTTCGCCTGCCATCCGATAAATAGGTTTGTCTCCCAATAAATTTTTCCCTGTCAATTTCCCGGATAAAAGCAAACTGCTGGTCTAAGCGCTTTTTTGTGTTTTCGTCCATATTGTTTTCCTCTTTTCTATTTCTAATTTCATGCTCGCCTGATTTTGAAAAGGAAGTGACCTCCATGATGGCTCTGTCACTCCCTTCCAATAGTGTTATTATTTTGTTTTTATTCCTGTTCATCCAATACGGATGTACAGTGCGGACATCTGGTTGCCCTGATATCAATTTCCGAATAACAGAATGGACATTTTTTTGTTGTCGGTTCCGGCTTTTCTTCCTCCATACCTGCTAACGTGCTCAGTTTTTCTGTGATCTGGTTGATAACTTTCAATATAATAAAAATCACAAGTGCCGTGATCAGAAAATTGATTACTGCAGTAATAAAATTGCCATAATGCAGAACCGGTGCATTTTCTCCTGTTCCAAGCGTAACCGTAAGGTAAGAAAAGTCCGTGCCTCCGAAAATTCCCAGGATCGGAGTCAGGATATCTGCATTCAGGGATGTCACAATGGACGTAAATGCGCCGCCGACAATAACACCGACTGCCATATCCATCACATTTCCACGCAGAATAAACTTCTTGAACTCTCCAAAGAATTTGCTTTGCCTTTTCATTGGTAAAAAACCTCCTTATTTTTTCCCGAAGCGGAACAGTCCTTTCTTTTCGTATGGCTCATTGGAACTGCCGGTCATCTCATAACCAATTTCATGGATTACTTTCTTTGCCCACGGAATATCAATCGGCTCTTCGCTGATGATAACCGTCTCCCCATCCCGTGCGGAAGATGTCACTTTCTTTATTTTAAAATTTTTGCGGATCACATCATTCATGTGGGATTCACACATTCCACACATCATGCCGTCAATTTTTAAGGTTGTTTTGATCATTGTGTCTGCTCCTTTTGTATTATCTGAAAGATTTTTATTTTTGCACTTATGTTATACCCC
>OHBU01000766.1_pt1 | contig 10845 bp, 9 predicted proteins | sample 1577421 | NCBI WGS metagenome assembly OHBU01 (sample SAMEA3879550, study PRJEB24766) | human gut metagenome | biome: human-associated habitat; feature: feces | place: USA | collected 1985/1987 | reverse complement strand
TGGATGAACAACGTGGGATTGGAGGTGTAGTTGATGACGTCTATGTTTTCGTTGCGCAATTCGCGTACGATGCCGTGGATACGGCTGCCTTTGACGCCTACGCAAGCGCCCACGGGGTCGATGCGGTCATCGTAGGATTCTACGGCTATTTTGGCGCGTTCGCCCGGGATGCGTGCCACGGCGCGTATATTGATCAGGCCGTCTTGTATTTCAGGCACTTCGAGCTCGAAGAGCCGGCGCAGGAAGTTCTCGTTGGTGCGCGATACGGTAATCTTGGGATTGTTGTTCTTGTTGTCCACATTTGCAACAACGGCGCGTACGGTCTCGCCTTTGCGGAAGAAGTCGCCGGGGATGCTTTCGCTCTTGGGAAGCAGCAGCTCGTTTTTGTCGTCGTCCAGCAGCAGGGTCTCTCGCGACCAGGTCTGGTAAACTTCGCCGGAGACCAGCTCGCCTTCCAGCTCCTTGAATTTGTCATAGATGGCCTCTTTTTGCAGGTCCAGAATCTTTGACTGAAGGGTCTGGCGCAGCGTGAGGATGGCTCGACGACCGAATTTCTCGAAGAAGATTTCCTTGGTGTGCTCTTCGCCGACTTCTGCATCGGGATCGTTATCGGCGTGCGCATCGCTCAGCGAAATCTCGAGGTTGGGATTGGTGACTTCGCCATCGGGTACAATCTTCAGGTTTTGGAATATCTGTACGTCGCCCTTGTCGGGGTTGAGGATTACGTCGAGGTTTTCGTCCGTGCCGAACATCTTGGCCAGCACGTTACGGAATGACTCTTCCAAGACACTGATCATAGTGGTCTTGTCGATATTTTTCAGTTCTTTGAACTCGGCGAATTGTTCGACCATGTTCGGACGGTCGTCTTTTTTCTTTGCCATTTGTGGGGATGTTATGTGTGGTTTCTTTATTATTGTCGATGTCGCGTCCGCGTTCAGTCGATGTCGCGGACGATTGTCTTGATGTTGGAACGCAGGATTTCGTGTGGCACGGCTTCGACCACGGGGCGCTTGGCGCCTTCGCGTCGTACTTTTGTGGAGACGGTCACAGTGATGGCTTGACAGTCTTCGGAGACGGCGACAAGCGTGCCGTGTATGCGGCGACCGTCGCGCGTGAGCACGTCCACGGCATTGCCCACGTTCATACGGTACTGCGCGTCCACAGTCCATGGTGCTGTAACTCCGGCACTGCCTACGGTGAGTTCGTAATCCTCGACGTCGCGGTCAAAGACTTCGGTTATGCGGCGTGACAGCGCCGTACATTGTTCGATGTCTATGCCTTCGGGGCTGTCTATGGTCACTTCGACAACGTTGTCGGCACTCACCGTGATGTTTACCAAAAAAATATCCGTGTCGGATATGGCTTCCTCTATGGTGTTGCGCAGCAGTTCTTTATCAAGCATATTGGTTGTGTCTGTACTTTTTCGTTTGTCGTTGTTTCTCTCTTTTTTTGCCTCGCTCTTCGGCGAGACCTGATAGCGCCTTTTCGCGCCTTCATAAGACTCCGGACCGTCAAAAGACGAGGAGGAAGCCTCAGGCCTCCTCCTCTTGAGAGTCTCATAATGTACTGCAAAGTTAAGCATTTACTATTATATGGACAATAGCAGGATTTGTTAGACCCGAAAACCCCCGAAAACTTTATGCTTTTTTATGATTAATTGTTGTTTTTTAACCTATACGGTGTTCTCGACGGCATCTTCACCGGGCTATAACTGATTATCGGGAGATGCATCACTGTCTTCTCGTTCCTGTTCTCAAAGCCGACAAGATGTTCCGGTCTCGCTACGGACAGGTGGGGCGGACAGCCGGATTAGGTAATAGCACGATAGCTCCAATAGTCGCAATAGGGCAGCGCCTATTGGAGCTATCGGAGCTATCGGTGTGCTTGGGTGTGCTTTATTCGCGATGCATAACCTTGCGTGCGGTACCGTCGCTATAGCGTACGATATTGATGCCGGGTTGCAGGGTGGTGCGCACCGAGCCGTCGATGCCATAGATGGCGGTCACTTCTGCCGAGGTTTCGCCGCCGGTGATGTCCTTCACAGCTAAATACTGTGACATCGGCAGGATTTGCTTAACACGAGCAAATTCCGCAACGGCCTTGTACGCATCTACCGAAACATCGGGAACATACAATGTGATATGGCTGCAGAAATCAAACAAAGTATAAGTATATGCGGGAACTGTAGCAGCGCGGAGCACCACCGTTTCGGTCTGCTTTGCACTATAGAAACAAGCATTCATTTCTTTAATGGTCGAAGGCAGATCGATATTCTTGGGAGGATTAGTACGAAATACATTATGGCCTATGTATTCCACACCCTCGGGAACATTGAATTGCTCCATGCCATTGGTATTCAGCGCATCAGTAGATATGATTTTGGTGCCTGGGAGTACGTTATACACCTTCACCGGATTTGCTATCGGAAGAGCATCGAAAGATATTCCGGTATAATCGACACCATGAGCTTGTGCCAGTCTGTTTTTGCTGTATATGGCGCCTACTTCATCATTGAAGAAAAACTTATTGGCTTCGTCTACCTCGAAACGCTCCAAGTATTGCAGCCCGTTATAAAAATCTGTAAGCGTATTTGCGGGAATGTAGGCTAAGGAAGCCGGGATGCGAAAAACCTTAGATTGAATACCTTTGTATTTGCCAAACATCATCATTCCGATGGTACCTTCGGGCATAGCGAAGACGTCCTCGCTATATGTACCATTGCAGCCGATAAGCCATTTTTTGAAATAAACAGGGCCATCCGGCTGATTAGCCATCCATTTTGAGTCGACAAAGTTGTATTGACTTATATTCTCCAACTCCTCGGGACCGCCGGTGACTGTTTCCAGATTCGTACACCAGGCTAAGGCACGCCCCCCAAGCTCTTTGAGCCCCGAAGGCAACTGTATCGCAGTGATGTTCACGTTGCTATCGAACAAAGAAAACCCAAGTCTAGTGACTGTGTAGGTGTTGCCTTCGTAGGTGATTGTTTCGGGGATAACGACGGCACCGGTGGCTCCGGGAGCACTGGTAAGTTCTGCTGTGCCATCATCGTAAACTGTGTAAGCCCAGCCATCGACGGTCGGATAGCCGGCGATGTTTTTGGCTGAAGCCACGCAAGACAGCAGCATGGTTACGGCAAATATGCCAAATGTCAGTAGATTTCTTTTCATATACATCTTCTATTTAGAGGTTAGTATTGTTTTGTTTGGTTTGGTTTAGTTTGGTTTGGTTTATTTTAGTTTGGTCTTTGTATAAGTTGGATGTCGTGCATTTACAGGTCGTCAGCGATGAGGCAGGTCTTCGGCTATGAGGCAGGTCGGGGACACCTTATCAATACCACATAGACACGCGCCATCTTTTCAATGCAAAATTAGGACACAACCCTCTGTGGGAGATGAATATTTCGGACAAAAAGCTGTCGATTTCGGACATCATCCGCCGAAAACACATGTTTCTACATACACGTATACCCGGTAGGGGCTGTATCAAAAAACGTAGACACTGCGCGAGCGCAATACATTGCGCTCGCGCAGTGTCGGGATAGTATGGTGATGGATTATGCCGCTACCCATTACGACACAGCACCACAGTAATTCGCTGTTATGACTCAGCCTCAATATGAGGGGAGTATGCGTCAGGCGCTTACTTAACGAGAGCTTTGCCGCGTGCTATGGCTTCTTCGTTGAGGGGAATGAGGTGATGGTGACGCTCGGGGAGGGTCTTGCGCAAGCCGCGGACAACGGCATCATCGGGCACCAGGGGACGAGCCTTGAGCAGCGCACCAAGCAGTATCATATTATATGTCTTGGAATTGCCCATTTCGATGGCTGCATCGGTGGCATCTACCGGAATGACGCGGATATCGGTGCGTGTGGGTGCGCGGTGTATGCCGTATGGGTCGTAGATGAGCGTTCCGCCGGGCTTAACCTTGCTCTCGAATTTATCAAGGGATTGCTGGTTGAGAATTACGGCAGTGTCGTAGCTGTCAACGATGGGCGAGGATATGGCGCTGTCACTGATGATGACGGTGACATTGGCTGTGCCGCCGCGCTGCTCGGGGCCGTAAGCTGGCATCCAAGTGGTTTCGAGGTTGTCCATGAGTGCGGCATAGGCCAGTATTTTGCCCATAGATAGGACGCCTTGGCCGCCGAATCCGGCTATAATGATTTCTTCTTTCATTGTCTAAGGAATTTGATGTGGGTGGGTTGGGGGTGTGTCTCGACGAGTGTCGTATCCGGCATCATTCGTTTTTGAGGTCGCCGAGGGGATATTTCTCGGTCATATGTTCGGCCATCCACTGATTGGCCTGTGCGGGCGTCATCTTCCAGCCGGAGTTGCATGTGGATACGACTTCGACAACGGAGGTGCCTTTCTTGGCCATGGCGTTTTGGAAGGCTTTTTTGATGGCGGCTTTGGTCTTGCGCACGGCGGCAGCGGTATGTACCGTCTGACGTGTAACGTAGCATGTGCCGTCCAGTCCGGCAAGGATATCGCTGATTTTCAGCGGGTATCCGTTGAGGTCGACGCGTCTTCCGTAGGGGCAGGTGGCCGTCTTTTGGCCCAGCAGGGTGGTGGGAGCCATCTGTCCGCCGGTCATGCCGTATATTGCGTTGTTGATGAATATGATGACGATGTTTTCGCCACGGTTGCAAGCGTGTATCGTTTCGGCGGTGCCTATGGCTGCAAGATCGCCGTCGCCTTGGTATGTGAAGACAACGTTGTCGGGATTGAGGCGCGACACGGCCGTGGCCACTGCGGGAGCGCGTCCGTGGGCGGCTTCCACCCAATCGACGTCTATATAATTGTAGGCGAATACGGCGCAGCCTACGGGCGCAACGCCCACAGTGCGGTCTTCGATACCGAGGTCGTCAATGACTTCGGCTACGAGTTTGTGTACAACGCCGTGGCTGCAGCCCGGGCAGTAGTGTGTATGAACGTCAAGGAGCAGGCGCGGACGTCCGGTGACCTTGTTTTCGGGTTTTATGATTTCTTCGATGGTCATTGTCGTGTGGTGTTAGAAGTGTGGTGTGTGTATGGGCCTATCACTTGCTTATTTCGGGAAAGTTTTTTCCCAAGGCCTCGAGTATCTCGCCGGGGTTGGGGACGATGCCGCCCATGCGACCGAAGTGGTATACGGGTACGCGTCCTTCGACGGCGAGACGTACGTCTTCTATCATCTGTCCGGCATTGAGTTCGATGGTGAGTATGCCTTTGACCTGATGCGAGAGACGTGCTATTTCTTTCTCGGGGAAGGGCCAGAGGGTGATGGGGCGCAGCAGGCCCACCTTGACGCCCTTGGCGCGGGCTTCTTCGATGGCCTTAAGTGCGATGCGCGCGATGCTGCCGAAGGCCACAATCAGATACTCGGCATCTTCGGTGAAATGCTCCTCGAAGCGCACCTCGTTTTGGCGTATGCGCTCGTATGTTTGCTGGAAGCGCTCGTTGTTCTTCTCCATGAGCACGGAATCCATCTCCAGCGATGTGATGACATTGCGGTGGTCACGACCATGCTTGCCGGTGAGCGCCCAAGGGCACTGCTCGGCTATCTGCTCGGGGGTGCGACGCGGACGTTGCTCGGGCAGCACGACTTTTTCCATCATCTGTCCTACCACGCCGTCGGCCAGTATCATAGCCGGGTTACGGTATTTGAAGGCCAAGTCCATGCCCAGGCCTACGAAGTCGGCCATTTCCTGAACCGTAGCGGGAGCCAATACTATGAGGTGATAGTCGCCGTGGCCGCCGCCCTTGGTGGCTTGGAAGTAGTCGGCCTGCGAGGGCTGGATGGTGCCCAAGCCGGGGCCGCCGCGCATGACGTTGATTATCAAAGCGGGCAGCTCGGAAGCGGCGATGTAAGATATGCCTTCCTGCTTGAGAGATACGCCGGGCGACGAAGAGGATGTCATGACGGCCTTGCCCGTGGATGCGCCGCCGTACACCATATTGATGGCGGCAACCTCGCTTTCGGCTTGCAGCACTACCATGCCGGTAGTTTCCCATGGCATCTCGGCCTCGAGGGTTTCCAGCACCTCGGACTGCGGCGTAATCGGGTAGCCGAAATAGCCGTCGATACCATAGCGGATGGCGGCGTGGGCAATGGCTTCGTTGCCCTTCATCAATTTAACTTCTTGATCCATATATTGTGTCGTTTTTTGCTGTGGGTGTTTGGGTATTTGAGGTGGGTGTCTGTAAAGGCACTCTTATTTTTGGACTACGCGGTACACTTCGATGCAGGCATCGGGACATACCAGCGCACACGAACTGCACGCTATGCACTTGTCCGGCTGTTTCATGTACGCATAATGGTAGCCGCGGTCGTTGACCTCCTTGGGCTGCAGACCGAGGACATCGGCAGGACATGCCACCACGCAAAGTTCACACCCTTTGCAGCGGTTGACGTCTACCGTGATTGCTCCAATAATTTTTGCCATAATCGTTGATTTGTTTTTGTGTTGGTGAGGATATACAGTAATTCATGGGGCACCCCCTCAGGGGTGTCGGCGTGATTGGTTACTCACGACACGCAAAGGTAAAAATTATTTCGTAACGGCCACTGCTTTTAACTTTTTATAAGAAATCCCCCGACTTACCGGTCATAAGGTCCGGAGCACATCAGGCTTGACATTATACGCCCATACACCGCTTCTCGTTTTCCAAATATCACTCAACACCATGCCCCTCTCATTTTTATACCCTGTTTTCTTCTATCGTCACCCCCCCCAAAAAAAATAGAAGTCCTCATAGCGCCGGAAGTGAAGGGTAGAGTCCAAAGGCAAATGCAATATTACGAAAAATGTCTGAAGAATTCGGCAACCGGGGTTGAAAAATTTAGTTTTTCGCGAGGGGAAAGATTCAGATAAGAAGCGCAACGGCAAAACACCTCACTCCTCCTCGGGGAAGGCCGCGCGCCGAGCAGGCCCCCGTTGAGCGCAGTGCAGGCAATGTAAACGTTCACTAGGCAGTATAGAAATAAAAAAGGGAGGCCGAAGTCTCCCTGCAATTAAGTAATTTTGTGTTATGAAAAATAAGTATAAACACCTAACTGCGGAGCAAAGATACACAATAGATAGATTACTCCGGCAAAATAAGGGCAGAAAAGAGATAGCTCGGACTATCGGCGTCTCCGAATAGACGCTCAGTAGAGAACTTAATCACAACAGCGGCAAGCGCGGCTACCACTGGAAACAGGCGCAAGCAAAGGCCAAGAGCCGCCAGCTAAGACTGCGGAACTACCGAAAGTTGACGTTGGAGATACGCAACTTCATACGCGAGAAGATTACCCGAGAGCAGTGGTCACCCGCACAGATTGTTGGATGGCTACGCAAGAACGGCAAATGCAATGTGTGCATCGAGACTGTCTACGCGTACATAAGGGCGGACAAGGCCAACGGTGGCGACCTATGGAAGCACTGTCGCCACCAGCTCAAACACCATGCAAGGCAGGTGTCATCCCCGTATGTAGCCGTGCAGAACCGCACCATGATTGACGAGCGCCCGGAGGACTGGGACGGCTCAACCCCGGGAGACTTCGAGATGGATACTATCGTGGGCAGAGACGGCAGGGGCGCGATTGTGACGCTTGTGGAGAAGAACACCAACTTCACCTTTGGCCGGATACTTCCAAATGGTAAAAACGCAGAGGCCCTAGCCAAGGCCGTCGTCGCGATGATGCTGCCCTACGTCGGGAAGATACGCTCGATAACCACCGACTTGACTCTACACCGATTTTTTTCGGAAGGATTTTTTGCGAGAAATTTTGCGAAAATGGGAAATTGTACGTAACTTTGCAGCGCTTAAGGCGCGGAGCGCCGCGCTTGGGCACTACGATAGTCTTATGGTGTAATGGTAGCACTGCAGGTTTTGGTTCTGCCTGTCCAGGTTCGAATCCTGGTAAGACAACAATGAAAGACGGGTCAGGCTGTAAAGCCTGACCTGTTAGTCATTTTGCGATTAGCTGTTTGATTTTCAGGCTGTTTGTTGAAAAGGGGCTGTGAAGGGGATTTGAAAAGAGGTGGCTTTGATGGGCTATTGCATAATTAGCGGAAAGAATGTAAATTTGCATGCAGTAAAAAAGCGCTAAGGTAAAACTTATGAAACATATATTGAGAAAGATCATTCTTTCGGCGGCTATCGTCGTCATGGCTTTCGTTTCGGCCACGGCCGGGATCAACGATTTGCCCGTCAAGACTATAAACGGTAAGAAATATCATTACTACGAGGTGCAGCCACAGGAAACGGTTTATTCCCTGTGCCATCGCTTCGGTGTGACCCGCGAGCAGATAGTGCGTTATAATCCTTCGGTCGAAGACGGACTGAAAGCCTATCAGGTGCTCCTGTTCCCCGTTGAAGAGACAACGACAGCCGCTACAGCTCCGGCTCACGACGGCAACAAAAAAGCTGCCACGGGCGGCGATGTGATGAGCTATGTGGTTCAGAAAGGTGAAACCGGTTATGGCATCAGTCATAAATTCGGGATGACCCTCGACGAATTCTACACGCTCAATCCTTCGGCCCGCGACGGAGTGAAAGCCGGGCAGACGGTGAAAGTGCGCCGCAGCACACCGTCGGGCTCATCGTCTGCTGCACGTCCGGCCGCACCGGCTGCCACGCCTTCGGCGCCGGCTCAGGCAGACCGTCCGACAGCAACGACAGGGAGCGGCTCGACACGTAATTCCACGCATGTAATCACCGAGCACGAAACGCTTTATTCCATAGCCCGTGCGCACGGACTGTCGCTGCGTCAACTTCTTGATGCAAATCCAGGCATAGACGTTGACCATTACACCGCCGGGACGGTGCTGAACATACCTTCGGCGGATGGAAACGGTGCGCAGGCCAAAGCTGCATCACCGGCTCCCACAGTGCCGGCAACGGCTCCGTCGGCTCCCGCGACCATTCCGGAGACGCCGGCCGTGACGGCCGCTCAGCCTACTGACATTCCGCTGAACATAGCGATCGTTCTTCCGTTTACCAGCGACAAACGCAGCCGCGCTGAAAACGCAAAGGAATTTTTGCGCGGCTTCACGCTTGCAGTTGACTCGCTGCGCAATTTCGGCCGCCCTTTGAAAGTGATGGCATTCGACAGCAAAGGCACAGCCGAAGGATGCGCCGCTGTTCTTGCCGATCCAGTACTGAAAACGGCCAATGTGATCATTGCGCCTGATGACGCCTCGCAGATTCAGGATTTTGCGAAATTTGCCGCCGCCAACAAGATCTATCTGTTTAACCTCTATGTGATAAAGGATGAACAGTACACCACGAATCCATATATGGTCCAGTGCAATACGCCCCATGACGTGATGTATGACAAGGCGATAAAATATTTTATCAATTCGTTCCCCGGCTTCACGCCCGTGATACTCAAACGCAAAGGCGGTCAGACCGACAAGGCGGAGTTTACCGATATTCTTAAAAAAACTTACACGGCAGCCGGACGTAAGGTTCACGAGATTGAATACACCGAACGACTGACGAAAGCCACCCTCGACAATCTGCCTGCCGGCGTTGACTACGCATTCATTCCGGTGTCGTCGAAAAGCGATGAATTCAACAAATTCATCGATGCCGTAAATGCTTATAAGAAAGAGCGTGCGGATGGTAATGCGGTGAACCTCTGGGGTTATTCGGAGTGGCTCGTGCTGCGCGATCAGTCGAAACTCAACAAAGCCAACTCATATGTGTTCTCGCGCTTCTACTGCGTGGACAAGGATTATTCGGTAGAAAATCTCCAGACGGCGTTTGAGCGCTGGTATGGTGTAGGGTTTGCCGACAAGATTCCCAAGCAGGGCGTGTATGGCTTCGACACGGGCATGTTCCTGCTGAACGCAATGAACGCCAACGGCGGAGACTTCAACCGCTTCACGCCGCCATACGACGGATTGCAGAACGCATTCCGGCTCAAGCGCTCGGGTGACGGCGGTTTTGTCAACGAAGAACTGTATATAATCAACTACACCCCGTCGGGCGTAACCTATAAATTCGGTATCTGATGCCCATAATTAATCACATACGGCGCGCGGCTGTGGCCATGGGCGTGCTGCTCATTGCCGCCGGCGCTTCGGCTCAGCGCACTTATGAGCCGCATTTTGATATTGGCGCCAAAGGCGGTGTCACCCTCTCGAAGATGGCTTTCTCTCCCGGCATCGAGCAGTCGATGAAGATGGGCTTCACCGGCGGTCTGATGGTGCGGTACACGGAAGAGAAACTCTTCGGCCTCATAGGCGAACTGAAAATTGAGCAGCGCGGCTGGAAAGAGACGTTCGACGAGACCGATTTCAGCTATAACCGTACGCTTACTTACATCCAGATGCCACTGCTGACGCATATCTACTTCGGCAATCAGCGTATCAAGGGATTTGTAAATCTCGGTCCGTCGGTGGGCTATATGATCAGTAACAGCGCATCGGCCAATTTCGACTATCATAATCCCGGATCGGTCGAGGGATTCCCGATCGAGAACCGCCATGTCAACCAGATGAGCATGGAGGTGAAAAACAAATTCGACTACGGCATTCTTGCCGGCGTGGGCGTGGAGCTGATTCTGAAAAAAAAGCATTCCATCATGCTCGAAGGCCGGTATTATTATGGCCTGGGCAATATATTTCCGGCTAAAAAGAAGGATGAGTTTTCGGCCTCGCGCAACACGACGATCGAGATTTCGCTCGGATATATGTTCCGCGTGAAATAAGAGCCGGTTCGACAATAAATGTTAACGGCAGGGCGGTCAATCGTTGAGCGATTTTCTTAAGGTCATGAGGGAGCGATGGGGGGGGCCATCGTGACCGAAAGAGCTTAAGAAAAGCGCCAACGAGTGGCCGAGGCGAATGTAGCTTTCGTCCCGTCAAATAA
>OHBU01000755.1_pt1 | contig 10972 bp, 8 predicted proteins | sample 1577421 | NCBI WGS metagenome assembly OHBU01 (sample SAMEA3879550, study PRJEB24766) | human gut metagenome | biome: human-associated habitat; feature: feces | place: USA | collected 1985/1987 | reverse complement strand
ATTTTGTTGAGTTTAGCATAATCACCTCTATTAAATATCTTTTGTAAATTGTAAAAAGTTTCCGATTAAATTTTCATTCCAAACTTGAACGTTATCAGGTAACTTAAGCACCGTCGGAGTAAAGTTCCAAATGTACTTAATGCCCGATGCGACGAGATAATCCGCCGTGTCTTGTGCAAAATTTTTAGGAACGGTCAAAATTGCAATTTCAACATTCAATCTTCTCGTCAAATCAGGCAATTTCGCAATATGGAAAACCTGTTTGCCGTTAACCGTAATATCTATTTTTATAGGGTCATTGTCGAAAAGTGCCAAAATATTAAAACCGTAATATTTGAAGTCGTCATATTTTGCAAGAGCAAGCCCCAAATTGCCCGCCCCAACAACGAATGCGTCTTTTGTCTTTTCAAAGCCCAAAGTTTTTTCGATTAATTTTCTAACCTCTGTAACCTTGTATCCGACCTTTGTTTTGCCCGATTTGCCCAAAAATTTTATATCTTTTCTGACTTGAGAGTCGTCAATCTTGAGCAATTCGGCAATCTGAGGACTCGAAACAGTGTCAATGCCCTCTTCTTCAAGCCCTGTCAATATACTGTGATAGAGTGTTAATCTGCTAATTAATTTTGCCGATAAAATCATAATTCCACCCGAAAAAACGGGGCTTATTTTTAATAAACCCCGTAGTTATTGTGCTACACAACACCGTTGAATGCGTCGATGTAAATTTGTTTGATTTCGCTCATCAACGGATAAGCGGGGTTTGCACCCGTGCATTGGTCGTCGTATGCAAGTTCGACCAATTCGTCTAATTTTTCGTCAAATTCTTTCTTCGATATGCCGAAATCCTTGATAGAATTAGGCAAATCAACCGCTTTCATCAATTTATCAACCGCTTCAATAAGAAGTTTGACTTTTTCATCGTCATCTTTGCCACCCAAGCCCAATTCGTCTGCGACTTGACCGTATTTCATCTTCGCACACGGGAATTTATATTGCGGGAATGTTGCTTGTTTTGACGGGCAATCATTCGAGTTGTACTTGATGATTTGACGAATCAACAATGCGTTTGCGACGCCGTGAGGTACGTTGAACATTGCTCCCAACTTGTGAGCCATTGAATGGCACAAGCCCAAGAATGAGTTTGCGAATGCCATACCTGCGATTGTTGCCGCATAGTGCATTTTTTCTCTTGCAAGCGGATCGCTTGCACCGTTTTTGTATGAACGTTCCAAGTATCTGAATACTTGTTTTGTTGCTTCCAAAGCGTGAGCATTTGTGAAGTTTGTTGCCATACAAGATACGTACGCCTCAAGTGCGTGAACAAGTGCATCGATACCTGATGCCGCCGTCAAACCTTTCGGCATTCCGTCAACAAAGTTCGGATCGATAATCGCAATGTTCGGAGTCAAAGCGTAGTCTGCAATTGCGTACTTAACGTGCTCTTTGTCGTCCGTAATAATCGCAAAAGGAGTAACCTCGGAACCTGTACCTGATGTCGTCGGAATACAAACCATTGTTGCTTTTTTGCCCAAGTCGGGAATTTGGCAAATTCTTTTTCTGATATCCATAAATCTCATTGAAATATCAGAGAAGTTTGTATCAGGTTGTTCATACATCAACCACATAATCTTTGCAGCATCCATAGGCGAACCACCACCGAGTGCAATAATCAAATCAGGTTCGTAAGGTCTTAAAATAGCCATTGCATCATTGATTGTTGACAATGTCGGGTCGGGTTTAACGTCAAAGAAGATTTGATAATCAATATCCAATTCGTCCAAAACGTTTGTGATGTTGTAAACTGCACCCGAATTGAACAAAAATCTGTCCGTAACAATGAAAGCACGCTTTTTGTCTTTCAAAACACGGAGAGCCAAATCGGTTGCACCACGCTTAAAGTAAATTTTCGGCGGTACTTTGAACCATAACATATTTTCTCTCCTTTCTGCGACTGTCTTCAAGTTTAATAAATGTTCAACGCCAACGTTACCGCTGACGGCATTTCCGCCCCATGAACCGCAACCGAGCGTTAATGAGGGTTCTAATTTGAAGTTATACAAATCGCCAATACCGCCTTGTGATGACGGAGAGTTAATCAATAAACGGCAAGTTGGGATTTTCTTCGCAAAATAATCAACACGTTCTTGTGTTCTCGTGTCGGTGTATAATGCAGCCGAATGACCTGCACCGCCTATCATTACCAATTCATGAGCATTTTCAACTGCCGTCTCAAAATCAGGTGCCTTATACAATGCCAATACAGGTGACAATTTTTCGTGAGCAAACGAATCTTTAATATCGACTTCTTTGCGTTCTGAAATAAGGACTTTCGCATTTTCAGGAACTTTAATTCCTGCAAGTTCTGCGATTTTGTGAGCGGGTTGACCTACAATTGCGGGATTTACCGTGCCGGCAGGCGTCAAGATAATCTTTGCAACCTTTTCAGCCTCTTTTGCATTCAACAAATATGCTCCACGATATTCAAATTCTTTTTTGACTTCTTCATAAACACTGTCAATAATAGTGACAGACTGTTCAGAAGCACAAATCATGCCGTTATCGAATGTTTTGGACATCAAAATTGAAGATACAGCCATTTTAATATCTGCCGTTTCATCAATAATCGCAGGAACGTTTCCGGGTCCTACACCCAATGCGGGTTTTCCTGATGAATACGCCGATTTAACCATTCCCGGACCACCTGTTGCCAAAATGCAATTGATGTCAGGGTGATGCAACAAAAGATTTGTCAATTCCATCGACGGAACGTCAATCCAGCCGATAATGTCTTTCGGTGCACCCGCTTCGATTGCAGCGTTCAAAACAATTCTTGCCGCTTCAATCGTCGATTTTTTCGCTCTCGGGTGAGGTGAAAAAATGATAGCGTTTCTTGTTTTCAAAGAAATTAATGACTTGAAAATCGCAGTAGATGTCGGGTTTGTCGTCGGAATAATACCTGCAATCAAGCCCAAAGGTTCCGCAACGATTTTGATACCGTTAACCTTGTCCTCTTTTACGATTTCACAAGTTTTTGCATTTTTGTGTTTGTTGAAAATGTATTCTGAAGCGAAGTGATTTTTGATAATTTTATCTTCTACAACGCCCATTCCTGTTTCTTCAACAGCCATTTTTGCAAGCGGAATTCTTGCTTTGTTTGCTGCAATTGCTGCGGATTTGAAAATTTTGTCCACCTGCTCCTGTGAGAAAGTCGCAAATGTTTTTTGTGCTTCCTTAACTCGTTGAATAAGTTGTTCCAACTTTTCGGGAGTATCAACAAGGGAAGTTGTCGTTTCGATTTTTTTCTTAGGCATATTTTTCTCCTGTTGTGGTAATTACCCATTATTAGACTTTAGATTAACCGAAAAACACCTTAATGTCAATGCACAGAAAAGTCAGTCACTACGGCATTTCAAGCATTTTCCGAGGTTTAATCAGGATTTTTTTCTCAATTTAATCAAAAATTTAACAACAATTCACGATATCATCAAAATCAGCACACGCAGAAAGTTTCAAAGCATAGACGTTGACTGATGTTTTATAACTTTCAACAAAAGATTTAATCTTGACAGCATCTTTTTCCGTCGTTATTACCGATTGAATTCCGCTGCTTTCTGCCGTTTTCAAAATCATTTCAACATCTTTCAAATCATAAGCGTGGTGATCGGGAAACGTCATCGTTGCATTCAGATAAAAATTCTCTTTTACAAAATCAAAAAATTCATTTGGCTGCCCGATAGCACAAAAAGCCAATACCGACGCCCCTTTATAGAGAATTTCATTGTTTTTGATGTTGTAAGAAATATCAGGCTGCATTTTACACAAAAAAACAGGTTTATTAAATCGTTCTTTAACCTCATCGCAATATTTGAGGGCGTTTTCGACGTTACTTGTTTTATTTGTAACAACTATCGCCGTAGCACGCTTTACACCGCTAAAGCCCTCTCTCAAAGGACCTGCGGGCAAAAGTCTTTCGTTTCCGAATTTATTTGCCTGATCGACCAGAAGCAAATTGACATTTCTCGCCAATTTCCTGTGCTGAAAAGCATCGTCCGCAATTAAGACGTCGCAATTAAAGTCCTTGACTGCTTTTTCGGCTGCTTTTGAACGTGAAGAGCAAGTCAATACAATTACGGATTTGCAATTTTTTGCAAGCCAATAAGGCTCGTCGCCTGCCTCTTTTGCATTAAAAAATATTTTTTCACCGTTTGAAATAACGTTGACATCTTTGTTGGGCAAACTTCCGCCGTACCCCCTCGAAAGTATTGCAACACGCTTGCCTTTGAGGACAAATTTATTTGCAAGTTCAGCGGTAAACGGAGTTTTTCCAACGCCGCCCGTTGTAAGGTTTCCGACAGAAATAGTCAAAACGCCTGCATCATATGATTTTATAATATTTTTATCATAAAGAAAATTTCTGACAGATGTGACCACGCCGTAAGGAATTGCACACAATGAGAGAACTCCTCTCAGCAATCGCTTAAAAAAGTTGGGATTTTTTTCATAATGCAATTTTGCCAAAAAGAGTTTCATTGTTTAATCCTAAAACATTAGTCTAAAAAGTAAAAATCTCTTATTCAGTTTGTCTGAGAACTTCTTAACGTTTGCGGTTGTAGCCTCAACGTCTTTTATCGACTGTTTAAGTTCGTCACGTTGGTCTTCGGTTGCGTAATTAACCGTATCGAGGGTGACGGTGAGTTTGCAGAGTGCTTCATTCAAGTTTTTGAATGTTTTTGCAACTTCTTCCTTAACACGAGGGTCTTTGGACATTTTGTTCAAACAATCCGACAATTCGGAAACATTTTTCATCGTGATTTTCAAGTCAGCGAGCAATTTTTCGGTTTCGGGATCTTCAACAATTTTGTTGACATTGCCCGATAATTTGTTGATATTGTCCATTGTTTCGTTTACATTTTTTGCAAAATCCTTTTCAGACGTTACGTCCATTACGCTATCGGCAATTTTGTTGAGTTTTGCCGTCAAATCATTGACTTGGACAGACAAAGATGAAATTTCGTCTTTTGAAACATCAATCAACACAGATGCCTTATCAACCGCAACAGTAGCATTTGCCGTAAGTTCATCAGCATTTTTGATAACTTGCTGAATGTCTTTCATAACATCATCAGAGAGGATTGCGGACAATTTTTCGTTCGTTTCGGCAAGTGCATTAGCCGAACGATATTGGAGTTTCAAAAAGTCAGAAACTCTCATCGGTTCTATAATTGTGTATGGCGAATCCGTTTGCGGCAATTTAAGTGCGATATCTTTAACAGGCTTAATCCGCAAAGTTTCGACATCGTTTTTGCTTCTGATTTCACCACAGAGCAACTCTGGAAGTTCTAACCCAGGTAAATTAACGATGTAGCCTACCTTTATGGCAATTTTGCTCGGAATATCTTTTGAGATAATTTTCGGCAAATCTTTTGTTTCAACAAGTTCTGCCGATTTAATAACACCGATGTCGTGAAGTTCTTTCGAGAGAACGGTTTGCACCTTGTCACCGACGTGAAGAACTTTTTTGCCCGTCAAAGGAACATAAATCGTTTGCATTTGCGGCGGAGTGACTTCGAGGAACTGTTCGCCGATGATACCTGTTTGTTGAATTGAAATTGATGATGCCTCGGGAATTTTGACATTCGGCTCGGTGATAACGAATTTCAACTCAATATAACTGTTTTCAGAATTAATTTTCGGCTCTAAACTTTCGACCTGCCCAATTCTGACTCCCATCATTTGAACGCCCGAACCTGCTCTCAACCCGTTTACGTCCTTGAATGCGACCGTAATTCTTTCCCCTGCGGAAATCGAACGACCTTTAACCCAAAGTACAGTAAAGACTAAAATTAAGATAGCCGCTAAAGTTAAAACTCCTACTTTAAATCCTGATGATAATTTCATTTTTTATCCTTTGCCTGTTCTTAATTTACCATAAAATTCTAAAAATCCGAAGCATTTATTTTCATGGGACCCTCGGGCGATGCGTCCATAAACTGCCTTGTATAAGGTGTTTCGCCCGCTTCGAGTTCGCTCGGTGTTCCCTCAAAAACAATTTTGCCGTGATATAACATAATAACTCTGTCGGCACAACGCTTAATCGTCGAAAGTTGGTGCGTTACAACGATTGCCGTCGTGTTTGTTTCGTTACGCAAACGAACGATGTAATCCTCGATAATCGTTGATGCAACAGGGTCTAAGCCCGCCGTCGGCTCGTCGTACAAAATCAAACTCGGCTCGGTCATAATCGCACGTGCAAAACTTACACGTTTTTGCATACCGCCTGAGAGTTCGTACGGAAATTTGTTCTCAATGTTACTCAAACCAACCGTTTTCAGTTTTTTTGCAACCATTTCCCGAAGTTCTTTTTCGCTGTATTTTCCCCGAAACTCTTTTCGTTCCTGCAATGCGAAGGTAATGTTATCAAAAACATTTAACGAATCAAAAAGTGCCGAATATTGGAAAACCATTGCGACTTCGCCCTTATCGTCGGAAGTAATTGTTCCGCCGTCACTGTCCAACAAGCCCGTTATCAACTTCAAAACAGTACTTTTACCCGAACCGCTAAATCCGACAATCGCAAGTATTTCGCCTGTTTTAACCTCAAACGAAATATCATCTAAAATAACTTTATCATCAAATTTTTTTGTTAAATGTTCGATTTTTAATGTCATAATTTACCTTTTTAGAAATAGAACCATAAAGCGAAAATGTAGTCTATGATTACAATTCCGATGAATGACCAAACAACGGCCTTTGTTGTTGCAATACCGACGCTTTTTGCCCCGCCCTCGGCGTCATAACCACAACTTGAACTGATATGGGCAATTGCAGCCCCGAAACAAGATGCTTTCAAAAGCATAATTCCGATATCACGGTTGAAAAGCCCTAATTTTACTGAGTTTATGAAGCACAAACCCGTAACTTCGGGACTTGTCAAAGACGAAACAAATCCTCCGCAAAAAATCCCGACAGTCGAAGCGACAGTAGTAACTAAGGGCATCATTAACGCCCCCGCAATTACTCTCGGAACGAAAAGATATTTTACGGGAGGGACATGCAAAACTTTCATCGCCGAAACTTGGTCTGTGACTTTCATTGTGGCAATTTCGGAAGCCATCATCGAAATTATCGCAAACCCGGTCATAATCGTTCCCATTTCCCGAACGGTTACGATAGCCAAAAGCCCCCCGATAAACGCCGCACCGCCTTGTTTAACCATTTCGGGAGCGATTTGAACCGCCAAAATAATCGACGTCATCGCAACAATTGTCAGCGTTATCGGCAGCGAATCTATCGCAAACCTGCTACATTGCTCGATTACGTGACGATAAGAAAATTGTCCCGTCAAAATGTATTTAATAACCTCAAACAGGCGAATTGCCATACGTCCAAAGGTTTCAAAGAACTCAAACGCCTGTTTTTTGAGGAGTTTGAGAAATTGAAACGTGACTGTTTGGGTTACAAAATACTCTATTCTTTTCATGCTACAATTTTAACTATTTTTGCGAATTTTCGCAACCAATATACAAATGACATTTTACGAGATGATTTTTGCCGACACAATCAAGAGAAGGGCAACTTTCCGAGCAAATCGGCATAACTTCGGGACATCGGGTATGAAATTTGCAGCCCGAAGGAAGATTTTTCGGCGACGGAACATCGCCCGCCAAAATTATCCGCCCGTCTTTTTTATCTCTCGAAATCATCGGCACAGAACTCAAAAGTGCCTTTGTATAAGGGTGTTTCGGCTCGTTAAACAAATCTTCATTATCCGCAAGTTCAACAATCTCGCCCAAATACATCACCGCCGTTCTGTCGCAAATATGCCGAACAACGCTCAAATCGTGCGATATGAACAATATTGTCAAATTCAATTTTTCTTTCAAATCTTTTAAAAGATTTATAATTTGAGCCCGAATGCTAACGTCCAAGGCACTTACAGGCTCATCGGCGACGATAAATTTCGGTTTCAGAATAATTGCCGACGCAATAGAAATTCTCTGTCTTTGACCACCAGAAAACTCGTGGGGATAATAATTTAAAGCACTTTTATCAATCCCCGTCAAATCGCAAACTTCTTCGATTTTTTGCCGAATAATTTTAGAATTTTTTTCCCCGTGAATTACGAGCGGTTCCTTCAAAATATCATAAATTTTCATTCTCGGATTAAGACTTGCATAAGGGTTTTGAAAAATCATCTGAGCAGATTTGCGAAAATTTTTAAGATTTTTTTCCTCGGAAACATCAACCCCGTCAAAAATAATTTGCCCCGAATAGCCGTCCTCAAGCCGCAAAATGCACTTGCCGAGGGTGGATTTGCCGCAACCTGACTCGCCAACAATTCCCAAAATTTCGCCCTCTCGAATTTTCAAATCAACATCGTTAACCGCATTGATAAACTCATTCTTTTCAGCCGAAAATCCCGATTTAACAGCATATTTCATCACTAAATTTTTAATTTCGACAAGATTTTTCATTCTTAAATTATACAATTATTTTTGGAAAAAGGATATAGCCCTTGTAACAATTAATTTGCAAAGGTTTTCTCCGTCGTTTCGATAATTTTTTTCTCCGCAGAAAAATTACAATTTACTCCAATCGGCAAGGTAAATTTATCCTCTTCATGAGAAATCAAAAATCCGTCACAACAAGGAATTTGCAAGGCTTTTGCATACTCTTTAAACATATCATCGACAAAATTTTTCTTCTCTAAATCAGAAAACACCCCAATCGCAAGTCCCGCAATATTTTCACGGAATTTTTCAATGTTAATCAACTGGGTAAACATTCTGTCGATTTTGTAAGCAGGTTCGTTCACATCTTCAAGAAACAAAATAAATTTTTCGTCGGGAATAAAATCAAGACCTGCCATAGATGCAATCGTTGCGAGGTTTCCGCCCCACAAAATACCGTTTGCATATCCTTTGTTAAAAACTTTTCCATTTCCGCAAAAACGCAATGTTTCCGAGCAACTCAGCGTTTCAAAGAAAGATTTTTCGGTAAATTTTGAAATTTTTTCGCCCCCGAAATCGCCATTCGCCATTGCACCGTGAAAACAAACCATGCCCGTTTTTTTGTAAAGATAGAGCAAAAGTGCCGTGATATCAGAGTATCCGCACAAAATTTTCGGATTATTCTTTATTATGTCATAATTTATTTTATCTAAAATTCTTATAACGCCGTAACCGCCTCGAGTACAAACGATTGCATCGATTTTGTCGTCAGCAAAAAATTCCTCTAAGTTTTTAACTCTTTCTTCGTCAGAACCTGAGTGGTATCTGAATTTTCGGTAAGTTGTATCAGAAATAACTGTTTGATACCCCAAAGATTGAAAATATTTTGAGGCATTTTCGATATTTTTCACACTTCTTATATCGCCCGAAACCGACAGCAGTCCTATCGTGTCGCCCTTTTGTAACTTTTTTGGTTTAATTAAATTCATAAAACGGACAAAATCTCCCTTTTCGATTATAATACCGATAGTAGCATTTTAATTCGTTCGGAGCAAATCATTGAGCAAAAAATACATTCCGCTTTACACAAAATATCGTCCGATGGTCTTTGCGGACATTACGGGACAAGAAAGCACCGTCAAAGCACTTTCCAATGCCGTGCAATCAGGCAGAATTATGCATGCTTATTTGTTTTGCGGTCCGAGAGGAACGGGTAAAACATCATCTGCCCGCATTTTTGCAAAATCTTTAAACTGCGTAAACGGCCCGACCGTAACGCCTTGCGGGAAATGTGCAGGCTGTCTTGATGTCATAAACTCAACTCCCGTCGATGTTATCGAAATCGATGCTGCGAGCAACCGCTCTGTCGATGATGCAAGAAATATCCTCGAAAAGGTGCAATATGCCCCGCTTCACGGAAGATACAAAATCTATATCATTGATGAAGTTCACATGCTGACGAACGAAGCCTCAAACGCTCTTTTGAAAACGCTCGAAGAACCGCCCGAAAACGTCATCTTTATCCTTGCAACAACAGAATCTCACAAGGTTTTGGAAACAATCGTTTCAAGATGTCAAAGATACGATTTCAGAAGAATTACAACGGCTGATATCGTCAAAAGGCTTGATTTTATTGCAAAATCAGAAAATATACAAATCACGGACGAGGCTCTTCTTGCAATTGCAAAAAATGCAGCGGGCGGAATGCGTGATGCAGTCGCACTTTTAGACCAATTGAGCGTTTTGGGGCAAAACGGAAAAATCACTGTCGAAGATGTTAACGAAATTTTAGGTCAAATTTCTTATGACAAAGTCTATGAAATCGCAGAGTGTATCAACAATTCCGACACCGAAAATGCCTTGAAAATTTTGAGCGAAATAAACGATAGAGGAAACGAGCCGAGCAGGGTCTTAACCGCACTGATACAGTATTTCAGAGATATGTTGATTTTGAAATCCTGCACAGACAAATCTCTCGTTTTTTCAATGACAAAAATCAACGAAGCAATTTACGACAAAATTAAGGCTCAAAGCGAAAAATTCGATAAACAAACCCTGATTTTCCTCGCAGAAAGGCTCTCTTACCACTTTGCAAAATTAAAAGAAAATACAAACAAATATATGTGGGCTGAACTTTGCATAATAGACATAACAAGTCTTGAAAAAGTGCCGACAATAGCGGAATTGGCCGAAAAAGTCGCACGACTTGAAGCAATGTTATCAAGCGGTCAAATCCCCGCTGCAAAAATCTCAAGCACCCCGCAAATTCAACAAAAACAAGACTTTGCACCAACACAAATTTCGCAACCGAAAGTCGAAGAAAAACCGCAAATTCAAGAACATGCAAGACCATCTTTTGCAAAACCTGTTGAACAGCCGCAAAAGCCCGCACCAATTGAGTCAAAGCCTGTCGAAGTTCAAAGAGAAGAACCGAAAACTTCTCCCGCTCAAGAACAGCCGATGAGCAAAGAAACAGACGATATGCTTGCAGATTGGCAACAAATTTGTGCCGAAATCAAGCC
>OHBU01000748.1_pt1 | contig 11038 bp, 11 predicted proteins | sample 1577421 | NCBI WGS metagenome assembly OHBU01 (sample SAMEA3879550, study PRJEB24766) | human gut metagenome | biome: human-associated habitat; feature: feces | place: USA | collected 1985/1987 | reverse complement strand
CTTTTGCGCCGATTTTTTGTCTACACTTTGATTAAAAATTAGTATTAATCATTATCTGCTTTAAGCACAGCATTGAGCATTACGCTTGCACCCTCGGTACAATGCTCAACGGATGAAAATTCAGGCTCGCAGTGTGAAAGACCGTCCTTGCTCTGCACGAAGATCATTGTTGTCGGGAGCATATAGGAAGCAAACTGAGCGTCGTGACCTGCGCCGGAATGGATATACTGATGGGAAACTCCAAGCTCCTTGGCAGCAGCCTTTACATAGCCGACAAGCTTTTTGTCCCAGTAAACGGTGTCTCTGTTCCAAGCCTTTTCCACCTCGCAGGTACATCCTGCCCAGACCTTGTCCGCACAGCTTTTTACGATAGCAAGCACCTTTTCAAGCACCTCGGGCTTTTCGTGACGTGCATCGAAGCTGAAGTTGAAGTAGTCGGGAACGCAGGTATGAACGCACGGGTGACAAACGACCTCGCCCGTTGTATAAACAAGGTCGGAATAGCCGAGCTTGTCGATCTCCGTATGCAGATATACCAGTGCTTTGGCAGCTGCAAGGAATGCGTCCTTTCTCTTTGGCATCGGGAATGTTCCTGCGTGGGTGGTCTGTCCGTAGAATTTCAGGCGGTAATTGAACATACCGAGAACACAGTCAACAACGCCGATATCATTTCCCGCATCTTCAAGGATAGGTCCCTGCTCAATATGCGTTTCAAACATATACAAATATTTTTCGGGGGAAATACGATATTTATTATCGCCCTTAAATCCGCTTTTGTCAAGTGCTTCGCCGAAAGTTTTTGTGCTGTCGAGGATAGATCTTGAATTCATCATATCCTCATATTTAAACTTGGAGCGGATATCCTCGGGGAGATAATCATAGCATACGATACCCGAACACATCATTGCAGGGGGATAAAGCGAACCTTCCTCATTTGTCCAGATCATCGCCGTGAGCGGATGCTTGTGCGGTATCTTTTCCTTAACGACGGTCTCGAGAACCTCCATTGCGCTCATTACGCCGAGGATACCGTCATAATTTCCGCCGTTCTTAACGCTGTCGCAGTGCGAAGCCATTACGATCCTCTTTGCATCGGGGTCGCTTCCGGGGATAGTTGCATACATATTGGCAACATCGTCGATCTCGATAACAGCTCCGATGGCTTCCATACGCTTTTTAAATTCATTTCTCGCCATGATAGCTTCGGGAGAAAGGGAATAACGTGTAATGCCGCCATGCCCTGCATCACCGAACTTTGAAAATGTCTTTATCTTATCTTCCATTCTTTCTTTGCTGCATTTATACATATCATCATTTCCTTTCGTATTTTCTCTGTTCAGGGACTCTCATACAGTTTTCCAGAAGTGCGCAGACATCGTCCGGATCGGCAAAAAATGCTTTTTCCTCGTCCTTTCCGCTTCCTTCAAAAAGAATAAGAAATCTGTCGTCCCAGTCCTGAATAAAAACCTTTCTGATCTTTTTTCCGCCCATGACCTCTGCTTCAAGCTCACGTTTTCTTCTGACAAAGCCATAAAGCAGCCCGTCCCACGGAACATCGAAGCTGAGCTTATGCGCAAACTTTTTGCTCACCTGTATTTCTGCGGCGATCTCTGATATCCCGCCGCCGATATGCCTGCATTCGGGAAGTATGGTGCGGAATTTGTCAGCAGGGATATAATTCTCCAGCTTGATCTGCGGAGCGTCTTTATAGGGATTTGCCATAGTTCATTACTCCTTTATCGGTCGTTTCAGATCGCTGCGTCAACTTCGGAAAGAACCTCGTCCACCTTTGTCATTTCCTCTCTGATCTGCTCCTCGGTGATGATGAGCGGAGGCGATATGAAGATCATATTCTCGTGTGAATAGGTCATAAAGCCCTTGGCTTTGAGCGCACCGATGATCTTTCCCATACGTCCTTCGGGGTCTTTTCCGTAAGGAACGAGAGGCTCTTTGGTCTGCTTATCCTTGACAAGCTCGATGGAAGTGAAAAGTCCGATGTATCGTACATCGCCTACGCAGGGGTGCTTTGCCTTAAGCTCCTCAAGGATATCCCCGAGAACCTTTCCGACCCTGTTGACATTTTCAAGAATATTTGCTTCCTTATAATAATTCACACAGGCGATACCTGCCGCACAGGCAAGAGGGTGTGCGCTGTATGTAAGTCCGCAGGAAAGAAGATGATCGTCAAAATATGCTGCAATATCCTTGCTTACAGCAACGCCGCCGAGCTGAACATATCCGCAGGTGATGCCCTTTGCAAAGCTTACGATATCGGGCTTTACGCCGAAATGCTCGAATGCGAACATCTTTCCTGTTCTTCCCCAGCCTGCCATTACCTCATCGCAGATCATCATAATGCCGAACTCATCGCAGATCTTTCTTACGCCCTGCAAATATCCCTCGGGAGGAATGATAACGCCGTTTGAACCTGTGATGGTCTCCATTACGATAGCAGCAACACTGTCGGGACCTTCATAAATGACCTGTTCATGGAGCTTTGCAACATAGTAGTCCGAGGCTGCCTTCTCGCTTTCGAATCTGATAGGCTCACGATAGATATACGGGTCGAAGAAATGTACAAATCCCGGGATACCCGGTTCAAGCGGATATCTTCTCGGCTCGCCCGTGAGGTTTCCTGCGCCGAAGGTCGAACCGTGATAGCTTCTGTATCTGGAGAACACCTTGTTTCTGCCTGTGTACATACGGGCGATCTTGATCGCATTTTCATTGGCGTCCGCACCGCCGTTCGTGAAGAATACCTTTCCCATATTATCGGGCATAAGGTCAATTACCATCTTTGCGAGCTTTGCACGGGGTTCGCTGCCGTAGGACGGGGAAAGATAGCAGTACTTTTCTGCCTGCTCCTTTATCGCTTCAATGATAGGTCGGCAGTTATGACCCACGTTAAGGTTCACGAGCTGGCTGGACATATCGGAATAGCGGTTTCCGTCAAAATCCCACATATAGATGCCGTCTGCCTTTTCGATCGGGATAGGGTTTATCCCTCTCTGCTTTGACCATGACTGGAGATTATACTTTACCTGCATTTCCTTGATTTCGCTGCCGTTCATTCTGATCATATCCTTTCAAATTTAATATCAAAAATATCCTTTGCCCTGAAAGCAAGAAGAAGATTCATTTTATCCTCATCATTCAGCTTCATGCCTGTGATCTCTCTTATGACTTTTATTTTGTAGTTTACCGTGTTGCGGTGTACCTTCAGTATCTCCGAGGTCTGCTGAACGCTGCCGCTGCATTTCAGATAAACACGGAGCGTATTTTCATAATCGGTGCCGTTCATCTTGTCATACCGAACTATTTCGCCGAGTATGCCATCGATGTATGAATCGATTATCTCACGGTTTTCCACGCCGAAAAGCAGCTTGTATACTCCGATGTTCTTATACTGAACGACTTTTTCCTCGTTTATCGCCGCCACCGAAAGAGCAGCCGCCGCCTGACCGTAGCACTTTGAAACATCGTGATAGCCCGTTCCGCTCTCGCTTATGCCGATATTGAGCTTTACATCATATTCAAGCTGCGAGATATCGTTTATCAGCCTGCGCATCTCATCATTTGAAACATTCTGCCTTATTGCGATGAGCTTTCCGTCCTGATAGAACATTGCGGCTGCGCTCCGTGAATGCTTCAGCAAACGCCAGAGCGTGTTGTCGCTTTTTCTGAGCTGCTCCGCTGCCGCTTTGCTTCCGCCGATGCCTGCGGCGAATATCGTGTAGACCGAATTTTCGTGAAATCCGAGCCGTTCGAGCGTCTCCGCATAGCCTCTGCGGTTTTCGGGCGCAAATATCAGATTTCTGAATGCCTCCGCAAGCGAGGTCTCCTGTTCCTCATTGTCAATTATCCTTCGGCAGAAGTTATAGGTAATATCGATTATATGTATCTGCCACGGAAGGGTGAACAGGGGAAAGTCATTTTCCTCGCAGTAAACTATGACCTATGGCGGAACAGTGTCTATGTACGGTCCGAGATTGAGTACAACTCCCGCTGCATTATGCTCCTTAAGGCTTTTTACGAACGCAGGCAGCCAATCCGTTCCGTAATGACCTATCCCCGTTGTGAAAACGAGTTCGTTTCCGTTGAGAAAATCAGGCACTTCGCTGTCCTCGACCATGTGTACCCAGCGGACTGTATTGTCCATACCGCCGCTGCCTGCGATAAGCTTCATATTATATGTCTGCTCTGCGTTCCTGCAAAGCTGTATAAGTGTGATAGCCAATACGTCCTCCTCCTTTTCGGATCATCTCTTGGGTTTAGGGATACGTCTTGCCGTTTCGACAGCACCTGTCGGACAGACGAGCCTGCAAAGATGACAGCCGACGCATTTTCCGCCGTTGAGCTTCGGAACTCTGTCGCTGCCGAAGCTTATCGCCTGATGACCGCCGTCAAAGCAGCTTATATAGCATCTTCCGCAGCCTATGCACTTTTCTCTGTTGAATTTCGGAAAAACTACTGTGCTTCTGTCAAGCTCATCGGTCGGAACAAGCTTTTTCAGCTCCGTTCCGATCAGTTCGCTCACGCTTTTTGCACCGATGTCGTTCATATACCGTGAAAGTCCGTCGGTCAGATCATCGATTATGCGATATCCGTACTGCATTACCGCAGTTGTGACCTGAAGATTTCCGCATCCGAGCGAAAGAAAATCAAGTGCGTCACGCCATGTCTCGATACCGCCCATTCCGCTCAGCGGAATATTATTGAGCGGAGGATATACCGCCATATCGTGGATAAACCGCAGTGCGATAGGCTTCACCGCCTTGCCCGAATAGCCCGATACCGTGTTTTTCCCGCTTACCTCCGCAGAAACGGAGGTCGTCACGGATTTTATCGTGTTGATCGCTGCGATACCGTCCGCTCCGCCCTCTGAGGCTGCGAGCGCAGGTACCTCAATATGTGAGATGTTCGGCGTCATTTTCGCAAGAACGGGGAGCTTTGTACCCTTTTTGGTCAGCTCTGTATAACGCCTTACAAGCTCGGGATCCTGTCCGACATCGCTGCCCATGCCGTGCGCACTCATATGCGGACAGGAAAAGTTGCATTCGATGATATCCGCCCCTGCTTCTTCGCAAAGGGCTGCAAGCTTTGTCCATTCCTCATCGTTCTGTCCCATTATCGAAGCAACGATGACCTTGTTGGGATAGTTCTTTTTCAGCCTGCGGAAAATTTCAAGATTTTCTTCAAGGGTATGGTCGCTTATCTGCTCCATATTTCTGAATCCGATGAAGGGCGTTCCCTCTTTTCCGACAGCGTCGAACCTCGGTGAGACCTCCTCGGGAAGATAATATCCTATCGTCTTATAGCAAACGCCTGCCCAGCCTGCTTCAAAGGCTTTGGCGATCATCTCATAATTGCTCGCTACCACAGACGATGAGAGTATGAACGGATTTTCAAAATGAACTCCGCAGAAATCAACGGAAAGATCAGTCTTGGCTTTCTCCGCCGTTCCGACCCGTTCTGCGATCTGCCTTATCCTTATCGGGCGGTCATAATGTATGCAGGCGCTCTCACATTCACCGTCACATTCGGAACATTCGCCCTTGAAAAAGCAGCCTGCTCCCTTTTCATTCTCAAACCGAACTGCTCTTATGGCTCTTGCAGGGTCGCAGCCCTTTTTGCAAGCCGCTGTACACGCCGCATTTTCACACAGCAGACAGCGAGCCGCTTCTTCATTTATTTTCATACTGTGATATGCCATAACGATCTGTCCTTTCTTTTATTTTCGCATAAGATCATTTTGAAGAATGCTTTGCGCACTTGACAAATTTGCCGTAGCCTCGTTCTCCGACAAATTCACCGTTGTCGAACACAAGCTTTCCTCGGCAGTATGTTCTGATCGGATAGCCATGCACCTCAACGCCCTCCCAGATGGTGTGGTCGCTGTCGGAGTGCATATTGCTCTGCGAAATAGTGAAATTCTTCTTCGGATCATAGATAACGATGTCCGCATCCTTTCCGACTGCGATCTCGCCCTTGTCAGTGCAGCCGAAGATCCTTGCAGGATTTGTCGAGCAAAGCTCTACCGCCTTTTCAAATGAGATAACGCCGTCATTTGCCTTGCCGAGCATATACGGGTACATATTTTCAATGCCTGCACAGCCGTTCGGGATCTTTCTGAAATCATTGAGTCCCCAGTCCTTTTCACTCTGCCGGAAAGGACAATGGTCGGTTGCGATCGTGTCGATATCGCCTCTCTTGACAGCAGCCCAGATAGCGTCCTGCGATTCCTTGCCCTTCATCGGGGGCGAGCATACGAAGTTTCTGCCGTCCTCACGCTTGTAAACATCGCTCGTGAATTCGAGATACTGCGGACAGGTCTCGGCGTAGATCTCATAGCCCTCGTCCTTTGCCTTTGTCACGGCTTCAACGCCCTGCTTGTTTGCAAGATGAACTATGTAAAGAGGTGCGCCTGCTGCCTTTGCAAGCGATATCGCACGGACGTCAGCCTCGCCCTCAACAAATTCGGGACGGCTCATATAATGATACCATGCGCTCGTCTTTCCCTCGGAAATATACTTTTCGGTAAGCGTGTTCACAAGCTCGTTGTTCTCCGCATGAACAGCTATCAGCGCACCGTATTCCTTGCTCTTTTCAAGCAGCTGATAGAAAACGCCGTCCTTTACGCCGAAATCATATACCATAAATACCTTGTAGCTGGTGATGCCCATATCGCAGGCTTCCTTTATCGAATCGAGCAGCTCACTGTGAATATCCTTTACACCGATATGGAAAGAATAATCAACGGCAGCATCGGGAGCGCAAAGTGCGTCACGCCGTCTGAAGCAGTCTGCCATAGTTTCGTTGAAATCCTGAAGCGCAAAATCGAATACAGTTGTTGTTCCGCCGCAGGCAGCCGCTCTTGTTCCCGCAAAATAATCATCGGAGGAAACCGTGCCGCCGAAAGGCATCGCAAGATGTGTATGAGCATCGATAGCACCCGGAAGAACAAGCATTCCCGAAGCGTCAACGATCTCTGTTTTGTCATCTGCGCAAAGTTCAGAGCCGATAGCTGCGATCTTTCCGTTTTTTACAGCAACATCAGCCTTGAACATTCCCGTTGCCGTAACGATCGTTCCGTTTTTGATCATCATATCCATATTATGACCTCCTGTAAAAAATATTTTGAAAAAGCTGAACTGTTATCAGCGTTTTCCCGGTGACTTCCGTCGGAAAACCGTCCGTTCGGAACGAACAGCTTTCCGACGGACCGCTTTTCAGCGAGCCGTCAAAAGGATCAAAAGAAGAATAACGGGTTATTTCCTGAAATTATCATTCTTGTAAACGAGAACAAGACCCGAGCGCTGGTAAACCTGTGCGACTTCAAGCAGCTCCATGCCGCCTGCGTTCGCATTGATAAGGTTTGATACCCATGTTACGCCGAAATCGACTGTTCCGTTGTATACTGCCGTTGTTTCGGAGATGTCGCCGCCGCCCGAAACGATAGTCACATCAAGACCGACCTCGTCATAATATCCGAGTGCTTTTGCAACGTAATATCCCATAAACTGTGCCTGCGGCAGCCACTTGAGCTGTACGGAAACGCTTGCCTTTTCGGGTGCGCCGTCCGCTGCGGGATCGTATGCAAGATAATCGGTGCTTCTGATATCGTCAAGTGTGAGCGACTGGAGCTTGTCAGCGGAAGCGCTGTCCTCGAGCTGAATGTACTTCTTTGCAAGATCGAGAGTCTGCTGCATTGCGGCTTCGTCCATGTGTCCGACATCCGCTGCGGAAACAGAATTGCCGTTCATATCCGTGGTAACAAGCTTTGCGACCTCGTTAGCCATGTGGAGCTGGTGGTCTGCCGATACGGAAGAACCTGCCTCAAAAACGATCGTTGCAGCCTCATCGGGGTGTTCGCAGGCATAAGCCCAGCCCTTCATAGATGCGCTTACAAAAGCCTTTACTGTGTTCGGATTTTCTGCCGCAAAGGACTTTGAGCAGAAAAGGTTGTCCTCAAGCATCGCAACAGCTTCATCGTTCATATCAATAACGCTTACAGTATCGCCGTAGCCGTAGCCGCCGTCATAGCTGTTCTGAACAAGTCCGAGCTCATTGTATGTCATTGCGGAAGCCAGTGTGATAGCATCGCTGTCAAACTGATCCATTGTGAAATCCTGTGTGATATAATCGGTGGGAAGTCCATACTTTGTAAGCAGTGCCTGAATTTCATACTCGTTTCCGAGTCCCCAGTTGCCGACCTTTCCCTCGCCTGCGGCTTTCTTTATGATCTCTTCGGAGGACATCATTTCTCCCGAAGCGGAAGCCTCTGCGGAGGTTTCGTCAGCCGATGCGGAAGCAGTGTCTGCTGCGGAGGTCTCTCCCGATGCCGACGGTGCAGATGCTGATCCCGAGCTGCCGCATGCCGCAAACTGTGCGCAGGCAAATACAACTGCGAGTACGGATAATACCTTTTTCTTTGTAGCTTTCATAATTTTAGCCACCCTTTCATTTTTCATTTTTTTTATTTAAACGAATGCTTACCTTGAAGCTCTCCGTTTAAGTACAAGTTTTTCGGCTGCCATAAGTATCACATACATTATGATGCCGATCGCACAGGCAACTGCGATATATGCCCATGCCGTGGGATATTGTCCCTTTACGATGTTTTCCCTTATCTGTCTGCCAACGCCCACCGTTTCCTCGGCGAAATATTCCGTTACAAGTGCGCCGATAACGCTCGCAGGAACGCTTACCTTTAAGGCTGTGAAAATATACGGTATGCTGTTCGGAAGTCTAAGCTTTGTGAATACCACTGTCTTGGGAGCGGCATAGCTTTTCATAAGATCCTCCGAAAACGGCTTAAGCTCTGTTAGTCCCCTGAAAGCATTGACGCTCATCGAAGCTGTGCATGATATCGTAACAACGAGTATCTTTGCGATCGTGCTTCTCAACGAAACATCAGAGCTTATATCACGGGTCCAGTTGTTGATAACAGGCGCAAGCGCAACTATCGGGATCGCATTGAATGCGGAAACTATCGTGAGTCCGCCTGCTCCCCATTTTGAAAATACCGTTGCGATGACTGCGATGAGATATCCGAGCAGAGAACCCGTTATAAGTCCGCCTATTGCAACAGTTACCGTGACCTTGACATGACCCTTGATCGTGTCGGCGTTGGTATTGATTATCTCGCCGATTCTCGAGGGGAGCGGAAGCGTTATCGTGTCCGTGCCGATCCAGCTGTGAAGAAGCTGCGTCTGCCACAATATCAGTATCAGTATCCCGAATACAGCAGGCAGAGCAAAGCTTGAAGCCGTATTCAGCCATTTTTTGTTTTTCATATCGTTCACCTGCTTCCTAACGTTTTTTTCTGTATGGGCAAAGAATGCGTTCGATAACGCCCATAAGCCAGAAGCTCAGAATACCTATAACTGCGCTTATCAGTACAATGTCCCAGAACACAAGCCTTGTCATGCCGCCTTTGAGCGACTGCGAAAGCATACAGCCGAGTCCGTTTCCGCCCTGAAGCGTATCAACGAGTATCGAAGCCGTTATCGCCATCGGTGCCGATATCTTCAATCCCGTGAAAAAATACGGTATACATGCAGGGATAAGCGTCTTTGTATACAGTTGGAACTTGTTTGCGGCATAAGAAAACATCAGCTCGTGCTTCTCACGCTCCACCGACTTGAACCCTGCAAGTACATTTGTCGAAACGGGATAAAACGTGAGGATAGCCGCAATAACTATTCTTGATTTGTTGATATCGCCCGTTATCGCCAGAATGATCGGTGCCATGCCAAGTATCGGTATGACCTGAATAAGCATCAGATACGGAAATGCGATCTTTTCGATAGTTTTTGATAAGCTCATGAGCAGCGCAAGGATAAAGCCTGCCGCTGTGCCTATCAGAAAGCCTATGCCCGCACGGAGGAGCGTTTCCCTGCAGCTCATGCCGATAAGCTGTGCCATCGTCATCTGACCGCTGACCTTACTGCTGCTGAAAAAGCTTCCAATTATCTGTGTGAGATGCGGCAGTATGTTGATGGGCGTCCTTTTTGTCGCCGCAACGATGAACGCAAATATCTCCCAGATAACGATAATGCCTATCACCCATACGAGCGTTACCGCATTTTTTGAACGGAGAAAGCTCTTTATTTTATTCATCCAAAAGCCCTCCTTAAACGCCCTCAAAGCTGTTTCTGACCTTTGCCACAAGCTCGGTAAATTCGGGGGTATTCTTCAGCTCCATCGTCCTCGGTCTTGGCAGATCAATGTCGACGACCGCCGAAAGTCTGCCCGGGTGAGGGGATAAAACGCATACCCTGTCGGAAAGAAATACCGATTCCTGAATGTTGTGCGTTACAAATACGATAGTCTTGTTCGTCTTTCTCCATATCCTTAAAAGATCGACATGGAGCTTTTCACGGGTGAACTCGTCCAATGCCGAGAACGGCTCGTCCATAAGAAGTATCTCGGGACGTATCGCCAAAGCTCTTGCAATGCCCACTCTCTGCTGCATACCGCCCGAAAGCTGATTCGGGTAATGCTCCGCAAAATCCGAAAGACCCACAAGCTCAAGCATCTTTTCCGCACGTTCCTCACGCTCCGCCTTTGGGATATGCATTATTTCAAGCGGAAGCATTATATTTTTCTTGACCGTGCGCCAGTCGTAAAGCACTGCACCTTGGAAAACGATGCCGTAACGCTGTTTCAGTCGTGCCGCCTCGGGAGTTTCACCGCCGACCGTTATCGTACCCTGAGTAGGGTGAAGCAGATCTGCCATAATTCTCAGCAGGGTCGTCTTTCCGCAGCCCGATGGACCGAGAAGCGAAATGAACTCGCCCTTTTTGATATCAAGTGAAACACTTGTAAGTGCAGTAACATCTCTGCCGTCTGTCGTTTTATACACCATACCGATGTTATCAAGCATGATCTCCGTATTTTCGCTCATTTCGATCCACCCTTTCCAATGTTTGAAAAATCACTGTGTTTTTTTGTACCTTTATAAGAAAAAAACAGACAAAGCGTTTTTTTAGACGCCATTGTCTGTTTTTGCTTTTGAAACTTTATTTGCCTTGTC
>OHBU01000732.1_pt1 | contig 11130 bp, 10 predicted proteins | sample 1577421 | NCBI WGS metagenome assembly OHBU01 (sample SAMEA3879550, study PRJEB24766) | human gut metagenome | biome: human-associated habitat; feature: feces | place: USA | collected 1985/1987 | reverse complement strand
GCAAAGTTCGCCAGTAAAAAAACTTTGGCATAGGCGGCCTTTTTCGGACGGATACAAAAAACTTTGGCATAGGCGGCCTTTTTCGGACGGATACGTCTTGGGTGATTGGCGGCGGGCGATTGGCGGAGGGTGATAGGCGGCGCGGCGGGTGCGGGGCCTATATGACGAGGCATGGGCGCGCCGGAGGGCGGTCCATGCCTGGGTTTATGATCGTGGGGATATTATTCTGCGGTGGCTGCGGGCTGCTGGGCAGCGGGAGCGTTGGTGGCGGCGCCACCGTTGTAGTTGGTGCCTGCTACGGGACGCTCGTTAGCGGTGGCCTTAACGCGGGCGTGTGTCTCGATGGAGTCGGTCTGCGTGTAAGAGCAGAGGATGGCGAGGACGGCGATAGCGCCGGCAAGGCTCCAGGTGACTTTCTCGATGAAGTTGTTGGTGCGGCGTACGCCCATGATCTGGTTTGATCCGGCGAAGGTGGAGGAGAGGCCGCCGCCTTTGGATTTCTGAATGAGGACGATGCCGATGAGAAGTACGGCAGCGATAAGGGTGAGGATTACAAGAAGTGTAAACATATTGTTATTCTGTGTTTTTTAGCGGTGATTGCCTGATTGCATCTCCTTGACGAGCATAAGTTTCTTCAAAAAACGCAATTGGTCTGCAAAGTAAGCACTTTTTTTTGGAAAATTCAAACTTAACTGCGATATAATTTCGTAGGCCTTGTCGTAACGGTGCTGTCGGATGAATATTTTGGCCAGACTTTCGGTGAGCGGAGAGTCGGCATCGGGCATCGGGCGGGCGGGTTCGGCGGCGGCAGCGGCGGCTTCGCGCTGAGCCTCTTCGTGGGCTACGATATCGTTGTGGCCGGCAAGGAAGGCGTCGAGTAGAGCGTCCTGCTCCGAGACGGGGCCTTCAGGTGCGGGCGCGGCTTCGCGGGCGAGCACCTGCGAGTAGTCGGGCACGGGATTGAAGATGAGTTTTTCGAGGAGTTGCTGCTCGTGAGGGTCGGCCGTGCCGTATTGGTCGAGGAAAGTGTCGATTGCTTTTTCGGTTGATGGAGTCTCGGGCTCGGGTTCGGGAGGATAGAAAGATGCGAAGCGCTGCCCGTCGAGGTCGATGAGCTTCATGAGCGAAGCGCTGTCGGGAGCGTTGAGGGCCACGGCGGCGGAGAGCCTCGCCCGGTCGGCATCGCTGAGCTCAGCACCGGCATCACGCAGCAGCTGAGCTGCGGGAAGGGTGAAGAAGGGGTAGCGCGCGAGAATGGCGTCGACAAGCTGCAGGTGAGCGGCGGACAGCGGCGCACCCTGCCGGAGAAGAGCGGCATACTGACTGAGTGGCGATGTGGAATCCTGTTGTTGCATGGTTGAGTGTCGAAACCGGGAGAATGGTGATTACCAGTTGCCGAGAGTGGCGTTATAGATAAGCTGGACGAGCTCTTCGGATATTTCCTGACAGAGCTGATCCTGGACGTCAGTGAGCATCTGCGAGCTGTCGAAATCGCGGTAGGCGGTGAAAGTCTGGTCGACATCCTTGCCTTCGGCCTTGGTGTCGGTGTATTTCACGCGTACGCCGATGGTGAGCCTTGTGCGGGAAGCGTAGGCATCTTCGGTGACGGCCTGCGGGGTGAGATAGTATTGCGTGATCTCGCCTTCGATCTGGAGGTCGGAAGCGCCGTCGACGGTCTGCAGGCGCGTGTTGCGTGTTATATAGTTTATGAGTTCGTTTTCAAACGTCTGCTGCAGGGGGGGATATACGAGCGCGGCGCGGATGGGGAAATTGCTCACGTGGATCGTGTGGTAGATATTGTAGTCGAGCGGGGCGCCATTGAGCGTGAATGTGGGGATGCATCCGCCGAGGCTCAGCGAAGAGATGACGGTTGCCAGGATAGCCACATATTTAAACAGATGCTTCATGGATGCAAAGGTAGGCAGATTTTCGCAGACCTGCAAATAGAGTTGGAGGGGGGAGGAGGGTCGGACTTGTCGGACGGGTCCGAGGGATGAGGGGGGGGATCACTTAAGGATGCGCCATTCGCGAGGGTAGAGATTGTTGGCGCGCTGGCCGATGTTTTTCACGAATCCGAGGGGGAGCGGTGGGTGAGGAGGACGATGCCTCGGGGGGCTGACGACGGGAGCGTGACGGCCTGTGCGCGCAGATAATCGAGAGCCACGGGGGTGTCGACATCGATGTGCGGAAAGGCGTCGGGGCGCAGGGCCGTGCTCATGGCGAGAGCGTGGGATGGGACGAGGTCGCGGCCTTTGAGCGAGGCCACGGCGAGCTGCAGGACGTAAGGCGAGCCTTGACAGAGCGAAGAGAAGCGCGCGACGACCGTGCCGTCGGGGGCTGATGTCAACTCGACACCGTCGGCGTCAATGAGCCAGCGGCGCACCTCGTCGGGCACCTTGGCTTTGGCCGGCTGCCGTGAGCCGCGGTTTTTACGCGGCTGTCTTGCGGCAGGTAGCGGCTCGTCAGCGGCAGGTTTCCGGAGCACCGCCATGAAAAGGCCCTCGCCGCGCACGGCGCCGGGGATGAAACGGTAGGCCGGGAACGACTCGCGGATGGCAGGCAGGATACCCCAATGCGGGTCGACGGGAATCTCGACCGGCTCAGCGCCGTAACGGTCGATGAGATAGCGCACCATGTGCTCGTTTTCGTCGAGGTTGAAAGTGCATGTGCTGTAGATGAAAAAGCCGCCCGGCAGCAGAGCGGGCCAGAGAGTGTCGAGGATGTAGCGCTGACGGTCGGCGCACTGGCTGACGAGCTGAGGCGACCACTGCTCCACGGCTTTGGGGTCCTTGCGCATCATGCCCTCGCCCGAGCAAGGGACATCGGCGGCGATGATGTGGAAAGAGGCTCCGTCGGCCGCGAAACGGCTCACGTCGCCCTGCGTGACTACGGCTGGAGCGCCCCATTTGACGAGGTTTTCACGAAGTATGGCGGCACGGGAAGGCACATATTCGTTGGCGACAACGAGCGAGCCGGGAGGCAGGGCGGAGAGGGCGGCCGTGGTCTTGCCGCCGGGAGCAGCACATGCGTCGAGATATCGCACCGGCTGTCCGGAGGCGGTGAGATGCCTGACCGCGTGCGCTATGAACATTGATGAAGCGTCCTGCACATAATAGAACCCCTGATGCAGCGCGGGGTCGAGCGTGAACTGCGGTCGCGACGGCAGATAGCAGCCCTCCGGACACCAAGGCACCGTGTCGGCGCCATCGGGAGGGAGGGAGTGCTTGAGCCTGTTGTAGCGTACAGAAACGCTCGGCTCTTCGGCGAGCGCCTGAGGGAGCGCGTCGAGAGCCGGAACGCCGAGCCCCTCGAACCGGGCCATGAAACCTTCGGGAAGGAGCATTTTCAGAGAGGTCAGATGGAGAGGCGCCGCAGAGTTTCGATGAGGGTGCGGTTGATGGGCTTGTCGTTTTTGATGGCGCGGGTGAAGGGCACATAGACGATCTCGTCGTTGCGGATGCCCACCATCACGTTGCGCTGGTCGTCGAGCAGAGCGTCGATGGCAGCGGCACCCATGCGCGAAGCGAGGATGCGGTCGAAGGCCGTCGGCGAGCCGCCGCGCTGCAGGTGACCAAGGATGGATACGCGCACGTCGTAGCCGGGATATTCGTTTTTCACACGCTGAGCCATGCCCATGGCGCCGCCGGTGACGGGGCTTTCGGCCACGAGGACGATGGAAGAGTTTTTGCTCTTGCGGAAACCGTTCTGGATGAGTTCGGCCAACTGGTCGACTTCGGTGGATATCTCGGGGATGATGGCGGCTTCGGCACCGGAAGCGATGGCGCCGTTGAGAGCGAGGAAGCCGGCGTCGCGGCCCATCACCTCGATGAAGAAGAGGCGCTCGTGGCTGGTGGCGGTGTCGCGGATTTTGTCGACACACTGCATGATGGTGTTGAGCGCGGTGTCGTAGCCAATGGTTGAGTCGGTGCCGTAGAGGTCGTTGTCGATGGTACCGGGCAGGCCGATGATGGGGAAGTTGAACTCGTTGGCGAAAATGCGCGCGCCGGTGAGCGAACCGTCGCCGCCGATGACCACGAGGGCGTCGATTTCGTGGCGGCGGATATTATCGTAGGCGAGCTGGCGGCCCTCGGGAGTCTGGAATTCAGGACAGCGTGCAGTCTTGAGTATAGTGCCGCCCATCTGGATGATGTTGGACACATTCTGCGTTTTGAACTCGGTGATCTCGTCGGAGATAAGTCCGCGGTAGCCACGGTAGATGCCTTTGACTTTGAACCCGCTGAAGATAGCCGAACGGGTGACGGCGCGGATAGCGGCGTTCATGCCGGGGGCGTCGCCTCCGGAAGTGAGAATGCCGATGCATTTTATTTCTGACATGGTGGGGAAAGGATTAACGATTGAAACGCAAATTTAATGAGAATTTTCGGGTGATGCAAAAAAGAAATTCGGAAGGAGGTGGCGCAGAAGTGGACGAGGCGTGTCAGTCGGCAAAGCCGGTGACCACGGTTTTCGACTCGCCGCGCCAGGGAAGGGTGCCGTAGTAGCGGCGGTAGCGGAGGCGCACCGGTCGGCCAGTGGCCTGCAAAGCGCTCAGGCGCTCGGCTACGGCGGGGTCGCTGACGGTGACGGCCGACGGACGGGTATAGGGGGTGTCGTCGCGGCGGGTGGCGGAGGTTTCGGGGACGACGATTTCGGCCTCGTAGGTTTTGAAGAAGACGCCGCGCTTCTCGATGTGGGTGACGCACACTTCCATGACGGCATCGTCGACACACGGCGAGAGATAGCGGAAATAGGCTATGACCGCTGCGATGGCGAGGACTACAAGGCATCCGCAGCCGAGCGAACGGCGTCCGCGGCCGGTGAGCAGGCGGTTGTCGCCGTCGTGACGGGCGGTCGAAGCGGGGATGTCGGAGCGGCGCGGCGGGATGTCGTCGGCAAACGATATGGTCTCTCCGGCGCGCATAGGTCGGTCGGGGCGGTCGGTACGCTCCGACTCCGGCCGGCGGGGTGCCGTAGCGGGCTCTTTACGCTCCTGCGGGGCGGCGGATCCGGGCTCGGAGCCGTCGTCGAGGAAATAGTCGGGATAGTCGTCGTCGAGGAACATGCGGTTGAGGTGTCGTTGATTTATCTACGGGAGCGCCGGCGGTCGATGGCGATGCAGATGAATGTGAAGATGCCGAGGAGGATAAGGAGGAGCGTCTGCGCGCCCATCACGAGATTGGCAAATGAGGTGGCATAAGCCTCGGTGAGCTGCGGGATTCCGGTGGCGTAGATGCCGAGGCCGAAGATGATGGCGAGCTGCCAGGGACCGATACCGCCGTTGGAGGGGATGATCATGGAGATACTCGAAAGCACGAAGCACACCATGACGGCGGAGACGCCATCCTGAGCCACGACCTGTGCGGTGGCCGGGAAAGCGAAGAAAGCGACGTAGAGCTGCATGAAATAGCAACCCCAGATGCATACGGTGAGTATGAGCCATCGTAGCCGGCCGTGCATTGTGGCGATAGCGGCGAATCCGTGCCAGAGGCCGCGGCAGAAGCGGATAACGGCGGCTATGGGACGTGCGTTGCGGAAGCGGTAGATGAGCCATGCGGCGAGGGCGAAAGCGGCGATGCAGCCGACGTAGAGCCAGGGCGAGGAGAGGAGCGCGGTGAGCCGGGTGACGGTGGCGCTGTCGGCATTCTCGGTGACGAAGCGCACCAGCGGCTGTCCGGCGAAGATGAACGTGAGGAGCGTGATCAGCGCCACGGTGACCGTGTCGGCCAGACGGTCGGCCACCATAGAGCCAAAGACGGCATCGAAAGGCGCGTGCTGGCGCTGCGAGATGTAGCCGGTGCGCCACAGTTCGCCGAGGCGCGGGAAAACGAGGTTGACGGCATAGGTGCCGAAGATGCTGAGCACCACATAGAAGAGCGGCGGCCTGACGTCGATGGCCCGGAGCTGGATGCTCCAGCGCATGGCCCTGAAGATGTGGGAGAAGATGCTGATGACGAGGGCCAGGAGGATCCACCAGTAGTTGCAGTTGTGCGTGATGATGCTGATCATCTCGTGATAGTCGACATCGGAGAATAGCTTCCAGCAGAGGCCGACGGTGATGACCAGAGGCAGGAGGATCCTGAAGAGTATCGACCATACCCTGCGTCGCGGCGAGGGCGATCCGGCAGGCGCGGCGCCGCCGTTGCCGCTTGACTTATCTGTGGTGGATTCGGACATTCGGGTCGGGGTAAAACAGCTGATTGTTAGTTCTGCGGCAAAGGTAATAAATTGGCGCGGGAAAGCAGTGAGTTGTCCTTATTATGAAATGTTAAAAGAACGGCAGAGATATATCATAAGAGCCGGTTCGACAATAAATGTTAACGGCAGGGTCGCATAGTGCGGAATGATTTTTGGCCTGAGAGGAAGGAGTGTACTGGATGTACACGACTGACGAACAGGGCGAAAAGCGCCCGCAATATGCGATTCGATGTAATTTCGGCACGGCGGAATTTCGCCCTCTGTCAGGCCGTTGGGTGGTGGAACGCACAAACTCGTGGCTCGAAAACTATCGGCGATTGTGCCGTAACTATGAGCGCTATCTATCCCCGGCACGGGCAATGACTTATCTTGCCGCGATACTTTTCATGCTCCGATACTTCTGACCCTCACCAACATTATGCCATAGAAGATTTATTTGGCGGGACAAAAGCTACATTCGCCTCGGCCGTTAACACTTATTGCCGAACCGGCTCTTAACATGTCATTTTTCAAACATACGGGCTATTGAGCGCTTATCCTCACGCTCTTTGATGGCCTGGCGCTTATCATATTCCTTTTTACCGCGACCGATGCCGATAACCATTTTTGCCAAGCCTCGGTCGTTGATAAACACACGCAGAGGCACGATGGTCATACCGGTTTCTTTGCCGCATTTAGCCAGTCGCGCTATCTCTTTCTTGTTCAGAAGAAGCTTGCGGTCGCGGCGCTCGGCATGGTTATTGTATGTACCGTAGAAATATTCGGCAATGTACATGTTTTTTATCCACACACCGCCATTGGCAACATAGCAGAATGTGTCGACGAGGCTCCCTTTGCCCTGCCTTAACGATTTGATTTCGGTACCTGTAAGCACTATGCCGGCCGTGAAAGTTTCGGTTATGGCATAATCAAATGTCGCACGCCGGTTTTTTATATTGACTTCGGATTGTTTCATATTACAACGGACTGACTGATAACAGTCATGAAGGAAGAATGAGGTTGAAAAAATACTGTATGACATATGGTGGCACTACCACAGCAAACAGAGTGATCAACATGAATGTTCCAATGCCATTAAAACTTATATTAAGATATCGCAACCCGCGCCACAGGATATAAAAGACATATATCGGCAGAACCAGGACAAGAGCCATATCAACCGGCATCAGGTTCTGTATGAATCCGCAAAGTGCGAGCAGGCCGGTGCCGTAGATTATAAATGTATGGCATTTGGTCATGCTCAGCTCGCCATCGGTCACTCCGGGCAAGTAAAGGGTGAAGGCAAAAGTGGCGATAAAATATGTTACGAAATACTTTATGAAACTTATGACTACCTGCTGAATAAGCACGATGACCGAAATGTCGGGGTTGTAAATCAGGCGCACGAAGACCGACAGCGAGACGATGGCGACGAACGGGATGAGCCCCTTGACAAGGAGCTGACGCGCATCGAGGCCGTCAGCCGATATGTCCTCCCAGCCTTTTACGGGCGCGAGGACAAGCTGAATCATATCGCGAAGATAATATAAGAGTAACATATCGAGTGTCGCTGTGTGTAAACCGGATGCAAATATAGCTCATTTTTTCGATGCTTGCATCGTCGGAATCAATCTTTTTGATATTGCGTCAGAATGTGAAATGAAGAGCGATGCGAACGCCCCCTTTGGCTGATGACGCACGGCCTTCGCGATAAGTGAGGCGCCACACGTAGTCGACACGCAAAATCTTAAAGATATTGTCAATGCCGACCGATGCTTCGACATAAGGTTTAGCCGTCATCAACTCGGCGCGGGCACCGTCGGGGAAACGGAATTGCTCCGGATTGAGCTCGGGACGGTTCTTACGGCTGAGATGACCCCACAGCCCACGCACGGCGAAAACTTCACGGAGCTTGAGCTTACGCAAAAGCGGTATGTAATTGAAAATGGCACCGTTGGCCCAGTAAGTCAGGTCGAAATGGGCGTAGGAATCGTTGATAAATTCCATTGGATCCATCAGTGCGAAGCTCTCAGGCTGAATGGTATATGACAGGTTGGCGTTGGGGATCAGAAGGTTGGGATATGGGCTCTGTGTCCAGAGATGACCGCCTTTAACCATTGCGTCGAGATAGCCGAACGCTGAGAACCAGAAGCGCTGCGACAGGCTTAGCTCTGTGACACTTACGGCAAAACGGTTGCCGGCGAATCCTTTTGGAGCATATTTATGACTGAGCATGACCACCGGCTTTTCGGGCGCGATAGGGATACGGGCAGTTTTAGTCTGATAGAACTTTTCACCGGGAGCATAGCGTAAAGAGACCGACATCGACGTTATGTCGTAGTGACCGAATCGCTGACCGTTGCCGTCGATGAAGGGAGTGCAGGCCGAAGGCTCTTGCCGACAGTGTTCGATATCGGCATTCAGCGAAAAGTTGTTTTCCAGTTCAAGGATATATTCAAGTTTCTCAATCCGGCGATATGTCATCAGTCGGTCTTCGTGGCGCTTAAACGAAAGGAACATATTGTCAGGATTCGTAAAAGCGTAGTGCTGACCGAGCTGATCCATGTCGTAGGATGCCGTCAGGCGCAGGGCATGGATGGGGAATTCGCGCGGATGGTAACGCTTGTCGTGGAATGAATATTCGAGTTCGGCACCATATTTCCACCGGTGGTCGCGGAGGCCATAGGCCCCGTAGCCACGGGCGAAAAGACGCGGACTCAGATTGGCGGTGGTCATGCCGCCCAAACGGAAGCGGTAACCCTCAACGGAATTGTGGCTGACAGTGGTGTTGACAGGCCCGATGTCGAATTTGCTTTTTGACCCCGGGGCAGTATTGATGTAGCCGGTGGCGAAAAGTTTGACTACTTTTTCGGTCCAGTAATAGAACGGCACTTTGCGGATCTGTGCCGACATTGGACCGATCGCAGCTTCACCCCGGCGCAGCGGGATGTAGCGTCGTGAATCCCAGTAGATCGAATCGCGGTCGATGGCACCGGTATTTTTCATCGATTTGCCGGGAATTTCATAGACATACCACTCTTTATTCGGATCAAACGAATGATTGGAGTAGGCCGTGTTTCGTCGGAAATAGAGCCCTTGCGTGCCCGGCATAACCTGAACTTCAGCAATGAGGTCGTCGCGCATAAGCAACCGCGATCCGTCCGGCGCACGCTGAAATTCCTGATTTATGTAAATGTTTTTGATGAAATTGAGATTGATGTCGCGAGGCACATTCATCACCACCTTGCGGATGAACATGGTTGAATCGCCTTGCGGCACATAGATCTTGCCGGTGAAGCCGAATGACTGCGCGTTGTGGGGAACAAACGACAGCTCGATGCACTGTTCGCCGCCGACATCAACGGTGTCGGTGAGGTAAAACTTATAGAAATCGGGGGCCAGCCGGCCCAACGGGCTCACGAATTTATTGTGCAACAGATAAATATCGTTCTGGTAAAGATCTATATCATTGAAGAAATCCTCATAAAGGATGCGCATGTTTTCTTCGTCGAGGAAGTCGTCAAGTCCGCGCTGACTCACACCGTCGATAAACTCCTTCTCTGATTTAGGCTCCTTGCGGTAATAATTGGTGGAGAATTTCTCGCGCATGCTGATGTTGATGATCGGCGAGCCTGACACTTCCGACGTGTCGATGTATTCTTTCAGCAGTCCGAACTTCTTCAGAATGATGTTTTTATCGTTATCCGGGCTGATATCGTTGAGCGCAATGGTAATGCGCTCATATTTATCGAAGCTGTAGAAATCGTTGCGCCGCGGATCGTTCATGCCGCTGCGGTTGCGGATGCTGTTCACAAAATCGACAGCCGGATTGTTTTTCTTGCTGTATTTTTCCTTGCGCGGTCTGACTATCACCTCTTTAAGCTGCAATCCGTCGGGGGCTATGGGTATGATGAGCCGATTGCCTGAGCTTGCAGCAATTTTAGCAGTGGAATAGCCCATAGCCGTGACGATCAGCGAGTCACCGGGCTGCACGGACTTAATGGTGAACCGGCCTTTTTTGTCAGAAACCTTTCCCCTGCCCGATTTCATGAGCTTTACGGAAGCAAACGGCACCGGATCATTGGACGCGGAATCGACAACGACCCCGGACACGTCAAACCCGTTGGCGCCCTTAGCGAGCACTGACGACACAGCAATAGCTGCAACTATAAATACGGCTTTCAACAAATTACGGATCATGACTGGCGATTATCGTCGGCATCCGTCGGCTGACAGTTTTCGGAGCTGTCGGAATTTGCGGGAACAGCTTCGTCGTACTTCTCATACGCCTCCACTATTCGCTGGACAAGAGCGTGACGCACGATGTCTTTTTTGCAGAATTCCACCATCCCTATTCCATCGACGCCTTTCAGAACGCGAAGTGCATGCAGAAGGCCCGAGGTGGTGGAACGCGGTAGGTCGATCTGTGTGGCATCGCCCGTTACAATCATTTTGGCATTCATGCCAAGACGCGTGAGAAACATCTTAATCTGATGAGTAGTAGTATTCTGGGCTTCGTCGAGGACAATGATGGCATCGTTGAGGGTGCGTCCGCGCATGTAGGCGAGAGGCGCGACTTCGATCTGGCCCTTCTGCTGCAGCCGCATGAAGTCTTCCGGGCCGAACATATCCAGCAGTCCGTCAAAGAGAGGGCGAAGGTACGGATTGACCTTTTCCTGCAGATCGCCGGGAAGGAAGCCCAGCTTCTCACCGGCTTCGACCGCCGGACGGACGAGGATGATGCGCTGCACGTCATGATTTCTGAGCGCAAAGGCGGCGAGTGCGACAGCCAGATAGGTCTTGCCAGTCCCCGCGGGGCCGATGCCGAAGGTGATGGAATGGTGACGGATGGTATCGACGTAGATCTTCTGTCCCACAGTCCTTGGGCGCAGCGGTGCGCCCTGCTTGGTGAAATTGATGATGTCGTCTTCCATGTCTTCGAGCAGCTGCTCTTTG
>OHBU01000730.1_pt1 | contig 11148 bp, 7 predicted proteins | sample 1577421 | NCBI WGS metagenome assembly OHBU01 (sample SAMEA3879550, study PRJEB24766) | human gut metagenome | biome: human-associated habitat; feature: feces | place: USA | collected 1985/1987 | reverse complement strand
GAATATTTCAGCGAAACAAAATTATTCTTATCTGTTTCAGGGACTTGGCAGTTCCACTGGAAGCACCAACTTAAATTTCCTGTCGGATTACATGAGCATCAAGAACGGAAGCTACGGAAAGCTTCTGAAGGCATATTACAATCCGGGGCACAGCAAGGAAGTTGCTGCTTTGGCAAATAATAAGGTTACAAAGGATACTTCCGAGGACACCAAGAAGTTAGCAGAAGTGCAGAGCACAACCGATAAATTAAAAGACTCGGCAGATGCCCTTTTAGCAACCGGTTCCCAGGGCGTATTCAAAGAAGATAAAATGACGGATGAGGATTACAAGGCAGTGGAAAGCTTTGTAAAGGATTACAATTCCGTAGTTTCCGCAGCCGGAAAGACGGACAGCAGTTCTATAAACCAGAGAACCACCAATATGGTTTATGCATCAGCTACCAACAGCAAGCTGTTAGCAAAGGTGGGTATTACGATAACTGAGGACAATACCTTAAGCATTGACAAGGACAGCTTCATGAAGGCGGATGTAAGTACTGCAAAGTCTTTGTTCCAGGGCAACGGTTCCTATGGTTACCGTGTTTCCGCACAGGCATCCATGATTAATTTTGCGGCGGACAGTGAGGCAGGTAAGGCAGGTACCTATACGGCAAACGGCAGATACGGCAACAACTACAACACCGGAAATCTGTTGAATTTATATTTCTAAAATAAGAAGTACATAAAAGAAAGCCATACACAAAGCGGTGCAAAACATGCGGAGTGCGTGGCTTTTTCTATTGTGTGAAAAAAAGAAAAAATTTAGGGTTGACAGAATGTCAAAAAGACGATACAATATGTCTTGCTTGCGGAAGTGCTGGAATTGGCAGACAGGCATGATTCAGGTTCATGTGTATGTACGTACGTGAGGGTTCAAGTCCCTTCTTCCGCATAAGGCCCTTGATTGTATCAAGGGTCTTTTTGCTTTGTAGGAAAATTCAACGAATTTTCCTACAAAGCCCTCCGGGTAGGAGCGCACTGCGGCGGAGTGGAATCATGTCGCTGAAGCGACCCGCCGCAGGCGGAGAATCCTGCAAAGCAGGATTCTTTCTTGTATAAGAAACAGAAGGGATGCGTATACGGATGAAAACAGAAACCAATTACGCAGAAGTTTTTGACAATGCGAATATCTGGCAGATTTTGTTTAAGATTGCGCCGCCGGTCATGCTGGCGCTGCTTATTCAGGCGCTTTATAATATAGTAGACAGTTTCTTCGTGGGTAAATATTCGGGGGACGGTCTGACGGCGCTTTCCGTTATATTCCCCATCCAGCTTGTCATTACCGCCATTGCGGTGGGAACCGGCGTAGGCGTAAATACCCTGATGGCAAAATATTATGCGGGCAGAAAAGACAAGGAAGCGGATGCTACGGCAGGAACCGGTATGGTGCTGTCCGTCGTAAGCTGGGTGGTGTTTGCCGTTGTCAGCGCTCTTATTATGAAGCCGTACGTGTGTACTTCGGCAAAGGCGGCGGGAGCCATCAAGGAAGCGGTCAGCTACGGCAACATTGTGTGCATCGGCAGCATCGGCATTTTCTTAGAAAGCAACTGGTCCAAGGTACATCAGGCGGGCGGCAACATGAAGCTTCCCATGATAGCGCAGATTGCGGGAGCCGTTACCAATATTATTTTAGACCCGTTACTCATTTTTACCTGTAAAATGGGAGTGGCAGGGGCAGCCTATGCCACGGTGGCGGGGCAGATAGTGGCAGCCGTGATTACCTCCTCCGCCATAAGAAAATCTCCCGTGTGGAGAGAATTCAAGGGATATGCGGCAAAAATTTACCGGCTGGGTTACCCGTCCATTCTGATGCAGATGCTCTACACGGTTTACATTGTGGCATTAAATATTATTTTAGCGGGCTTTTCCGATGAAGCGGTAACGGTACTGGGATTGTATTACAAGCTGCAGACCTTTTTCTTTATTCCGCTGATGGGACTGCAGACCTGCATCGTGCCGCTGTTAAGCTACACTTATACCAGGAAGGATTATGAAAAATGCCACGGCATTATGAAGGATGCCATTCTGTTTTCCATGACCTTCATGCTCATCGGCGTGGCATGCTTTGAGGGAATCCCGGTACAGCTTCTGCGCCTGTTTTCCCACAATGAAATCGTTCTGACGGAAGGAAAGGTGGCATTCCGGCTCATAGGGTTAAGTTTTCTGCCGGCGGTGATTTCCCTGATTTTGCCGGTATATTTCCAGGCGGTCGGCATGGCGGTAAAAAGCGTGATGCTTTCCCTGACCAGACAGATTTTCTGCCTGATACCGTTCTTTTACCTGTTTTCCCTGATAGGGCTTAGCTATACCTGGCTGGCTTTCCCGGTGTCGGAAGTGATAGCCGGAAGCATCGGGCTGTACCTGTATATCCGGGAATATAAAAAGCAGAAGAAGGTACCGAAAGAAATACAAAAAGAAATGCCGGCAACGGATTGATTTTTCTTATGTAAAGTGGTATATTATGCAAATAAATGCATGAAAATGCATATTGAAACAGGAGGAAAGTTATGAAAAAGTTATTAGCAATCGTATTAACATGTGTAACCGCTGCAGCTACCCTTGCAGGATGCGGCAGCAAAGAAGCCGGCACTTCCGGTTCCAAGCAGACAAAAGTCATTGATGTGGACTTAACCAGTGAAGAATATGCTTTTGGTGTGGATAAGACACAGCCGGAACTGCTTGAGAAAGTAAATGAATTTATTGAGGAAATCAAAACAAACGGCACCTTCGATGAAATCTGTGACCGTTACTTCGGCTCCGGCACTCCGGAAGGCGTACAGTCCGCAGCTTTGGATGAATCCAAGGATCAGCTTGTAGTAGCAACCAACGCAGCATTTGAGCCTTTTGAATACATGCAGGGTGAAAGCTACTATGGTATCGATATGGAAATCGCAGCAGCACTTGCCGATTATCTTGGCAAAGAGCTGGTTATCCAGAACATGGATTTCGATGCGGTTTGTCTTTCCGTAGGCCAGCAGAAATGCGACATCGCTATGGCAGGTCTTACCATTAAGGAAGACAGAAAAGAATATGTAGATTTCTCCAATCCGTACTACAGCGCTTCCCAGAGACTGATTGTTATGGCTGATGATACCGATTTCGATGACTGCAAGAGCGCAGAAGATGTAGAAGCCAAGTTAAACGAAAAAGCAGCAGAAGGCGGCGTTAAGATCGGTGTGCAGAACGGTACTACCGGTCAGTTCTATGTAGAAGGTGATGAGAGCTGGGGATTCGCAGGAATTTCCGCAGCAGAATGTGTTCCCTACAAGAACGGTTCCCTTGCCGTACAGGATTTGATTAACGGCAACATCAAATATGTGATCATTGACTCCGCACCTGCTAAATGCATTACCGAAGCCATCAACAAGATGCAGTAAGTAAAAGCGAAAACAGAAAGGTACTGAAAAGATTTCATGGACAATTTTAATCTGAAAGTAGATAAATTCATAAACATTTTTATTGAACAGAACGGTTACGTTAAGGTTGTGGAAGGCCTTAAGAATACTCTTCTGATTGCGGTAATCGGTCTTATTATCGGTATTGTCATCGGTACGCTGATTGCCACCGTGAGGGTCATTCCCAAATACAAGGTGCTTCCGAGAATTCTAAACGGATTCTGCAGTTTTTATGTAGGGCTCTTCCGTGGTACTCCCATGGTGGTACAGCTTCTGGTATTTTACTATGTTATGCTGCCGATTATAGGAGTGAAAATGACGGGCGTAAATGTATCCATTCTGGTATTCGGATTAAACAGCGGTGCCTATATTTCGGAAATCATGCGAAGCGGTATTCTTTCCGTGGACCACGGACAGATGGAGGCGGGACGTGCCGTAGGCTTAAGCTTTGGTACGACCATGATGAAAATTGTCATTCCGCAGGCAGTGAAAAATATTCTGCCGACTTTGGGAAATGAGTTTATTGCTCTGATTAAGGAAACTTCCGTAGTAAGCTTTGTAGGCGCAGCCGATTTGTATGTGGCATTCAACTACATCGGAAGCAACAGTTACGAGTTTATGGTTCCTTACCTGGTAATGGCCATCATTTATATAGTGATAGTGCTGCTTATCAGCGGAGGCATTAAGATTATGGAAAGGAGCCTGAGAAAAAGTGATAGACGTCATTAATCTGAAAAAGAAATTTGGAGATACCGAAGTCTTAAAGGGTATTGATGTAACCATCAACAAGGGTGATATCGTCGTGGTAATCGGTCCTTCCGGTTCCGGTAAAAGTACTTTTTTAAGATGCTTAAACTGTATGGAAGATCCCACCGGCGGACAGATTATCTTTAACGGTGTGGATATTGCTGATATGAGAGTGGATATCAACGTGCACAGAAGACACATGGGCATGGTATTCCAGCATTTCAACCTGTTTAACAACAAGACTGTGCTGCAGAATATTATGCTGGCTCCCGTGTATTTAAGATGTCAGGATTTAAGAAAAGCAAAGAAAAAGAATTTCTTCCTTAAAATTTTCAATGTATTCCGGAAAAAGGATGCAAAAAAGGAGCCGGTGCCCATAAACACCACTCCTGCAAAGATTAAGGAAGAGGCAAAGGCGGAAGCACTGGAGCTGCTTCGGAAAATCGGTCTGGAGGATAAAGCAAATGTGTATCCCTCCACACTTTCCGGAGGACAGAAGCAGAGAGTTGCCATTGTCAGAAGTCTTGCCATGAAGCCGGATGTCATTTTGTTTGACGAACCCACCAGCGCGCTGGATCCGGAAATGGTAGGAGAAGTTCTTGATTTGATGAAAGCGCTTGCCAAAGAGGGCATGACCATGATTATCGTGACTCACGAAATGGGATTTGCCAAGGAAGTGGCAACCAATGTTCTGTTTATTGATGACGGACAGATTTTGGAGAGTGCGCCTCCGGCAGAATTTTTCGCAAATCCGAAGAACCCTCGTTTGAAAGAATTTTTATCCAAGGTTTTAGTATAAAAAGACACCCATGAGATTGTCGGAAATGACAGTCTTATGGGTGTTTTTTGCAGATTACGGTAATACAGCGAGGATGGCTTCTTTTGTGGCATTCACGTTGCCCTGTATCATTTTTTTTGAGCCGCCGCACTTGGCGGAAAGCTTTTCCCGAAGGAGAGCCGCTAACTGTGTGCAGTCGAAGGCTTCGCCGCCTCCGGCAATAAAGGTGTAGCCGGTATCGTCCGAACCGGAGAACAGAGCCGAATAGCCGGGATAGGAAGCCGTCAGGGTATTGACCGCATTGCGGACAGCCTTTACATCCATGGGCTCCGTAAACAAAACGGCATGGTCTGTTTCGGCGCACGACGGCAGGGAGGAGAGGGACTGCAGGAGCAGTTTTTCCTGAAGCGCATTGATACGCTGCTGTTTTTCAAAAACCTCCTGCTTTAAGCGCTCCACGGCATCCGGGATTTTTTCAAAGGGTACCGAAAGGCTGTTGCTTAAAAGGCGGAGAACGGAAAGGTCTGTACCGTAATCGGAGAGGGCACGCATGCCGCATTTTATGGTAAGGCGCATGCCGCTGCGGTGGGAAACGGCTTCGGTGATTTTGATAAGTCCGATCTGACCGGTGGTGTCCACATGGGGAGCACAGCAGGCACAAAGGTCCACTCCGGGGATTTCCACAATCCGGACAGCCCCTTCAATTTCGATTTTGCTACGGTAGGAAAGGGAAGACAGTTCCTCGGGAGAAGGGAAGTAGGCCTTTACGGGGAGATTCTCAAATATCACCCGGTTGGCTGCTTTTTCCAATTCGGAAATATCTTCCAAAGAAATGGAACCGTTTACATCTAATGTGGTATAATCATTACTGAGGTGGAAGCCTACGTTGTCGTAGCCCCATTTTTTATGCATGAGACCGGACAAAATATGTTCGCCGGTGTGCTGCTGCATATAGTCAAAGCGTTGTTCCCAGTCCACTGTGCCGGATACCTTTTCGCCCACGGGAAGAGGGGACGGCAGGAAATGCGTCAGGGTATTTTCTTTGTCAATGGACACATGCAGTACGGGGAGGGAGCCAAGCATACCGCTATCGGAGCCCTGGCCGCCTTCTTCGGGGAAAAAAGCAGTGCGGTCCAAAATGACGGCAAAGCAGTCGGCCTCTTCGGCATTTACGGGGACGCAGGACAGTACTGTGGCTTCAAATTGGGTAATATGGGGATTTGTGTCATATATTTTTTCGGTCATTTTACGTGAAAGCTCCTTTTTCTTATAAATGATATGGATTATTATAAAAGAAAAAACCGCTTTTTGGCAATAGAAAATGAGTTGAATCGCAAAATGACTTATGCTATAATAAAACGATTGCGCAAAGATAAATAACAGGAATATCAAGCATGGAGGAATATGCAGAGAGGAGCATGTATGAAGGCATTTTTAATCTTGGAAGACGGAACCGTATTTGAAGGAAATCATATCGGCGCGGATAAGGAGATTATCAGCGAAATCGTATTTAATACTTCAATGGCCGGTTACTTAGAGGTATTGACGGACCCTTCCTATGCGGGACAGGCTGTATGTATGACATACCCTTTGATTGGAAACTACGGTGTGTGCAGAGAGGACTGTGAGTCGTTGAAGCCCTGGCCGGACGGATTTATTGTAAGGGAATTATCCAGAATTCCCAGCAATTTCAGATGTGATGTAAGCATTCAGGAATATCTTGAGGAGAACGGTGTTCCCGGTATCGAAGGTATCGACACCAGAGCCCTGGTCCGGATTTTGAGAGAAAAGGGTACCATGAACGGTATGATTACCACCAATGCCGATTACAAGTTAGAGGAAGTCATTCCGAAGTTAAAGGCTTATACCACGGGCAATGTGGTGGAAAAAGTAACCTGCAGTGAAAAATATACCATGGCGCCTTCTAAGAATCTTGCCGACAACGGCCCCATTTCCGGTTCTGCCGTTTTCGTGAAAGCCGATTATGAAGCAGGAAAGCGCGAGATGCGCCCTTCCATGGTAAAGGAACTGAACGGAGCAGGCTTAAAGGTAGCGCTGATGGACTTCGGCGCAAAGAGAAACATTCCTCATTCTCTTTGCCAGAGAGGCTGCGAGGTAACCATTTATCCCGCACAGACAAAGGCGGAAGAAATCATTGCGGATGCTCCGGACGGCATCATGCTTTCCAACGGACCGGGAGACCCGAAGGAGTGCACCGAAATTATTAAAGAGATTAAAAAGCTCTATGACACGGATATTCCTATTTTTGCTATCTGCTTAGGCCACCAGCTTATGGCGCTTGCCACAGGAGCGGATACTCATAAATTAAAATACGGACACAGAGGCGGCAACCATCCGGTCAAGGACCTTGCCACAGGAAGAGTGTATATTTCTTCCCAGAACCACGGTTATGTGGTAGACACGGACAACCTGGACCCGAAGATTGCGGTTCCCGCTTTCATCAATGTAAACGACGGAACCAACGAAGGTCTTTCCTACACCGGCAAGCGCATCTTCACGGTGCAGTACCATCCGGAAGCATGCCCCGGACCGCAGGACTCCGGCTATCTGTTTGACAGATTTATTGATATGATGAAGGACAAGAAGGAAGGAGGAAACAAAAATGCCTAAGAATCCCAACGTAAAACGAGTTATGGTAATCGGCTCCGGCCCCATTGTCATCGGTCAGGCAGCAGAATTTGACTATGCAGGAACCCAGGCCTGCCGTTCCTTAAAGGAAGAAGGAGTGGAGGTTATCTTAGTAAACTCCAACCCCGCAACCATTATGACGGACCGGGATATTGCAGACAAAGTATACATTGAACCTCTTACCTTAAAGGTACTGGAACAGATTATTGAAAAAGAAAAGCCCGACTCCATTCTGCCGACCTTAGGCGGACAGGCAGGCTTAAACCTTGGTATGGAATTAGAGGAATCCGGTTTCCTTGCGTCCCACAATGTAAAGCTTTTGGGCACCACGGCGGCAACCATCCGCAATGCGGAAGGACGTCAGGAATTTAAGGACTTAATGGAGCGTATCGGAGAGCCCTGCGCCGCTTCCAAGGTAGTGGAAAACGTAGAAGACGGTGTGGCATTTACCGAACAGATCGGTTACCCGGTTGTGCTTCGTCCCGCATATACCTTAGGCGGTTCCGGCGGCGGTATTGCCCACAACCAGACCGAATTAGAGGAAATTCTGGAAAACGGTCTCCGTCTTTCCCGTGTAGGACAGGTTCTGGTGGAAAGATGTATTGCCGGCTGGAAGGAAATCGAATACGAAGTAATGCGTGACAGTGCAGGCAACTGCATCACCGTATGTAACATGGAAAACATTGATCCGGTAGGTGTGCACACCGGCGACAGTATCGTAGTGGCACCCTCCCAGACCTTAAGCGATAAAGAGTACCAGATGCTTCGTAGCTCTGCACTTAACATCATCAATGAGCTGGGCATCACCGGCGGCTGTAACGTACAGTTTGCCCTGCATCCCACCAGCTTTGAATACTGTGTTATCGAAGTAAATCCCCGTGTAAGCCGTTCTTCCGCACTGGCAAGTAAGGCAACCGGTTATCCCATTGCCAAGGTTGCGGCAAAAATCGCACTGGGCTATACTCTGGACGAAATCAAGAATGCCATTACCGGCAAGACCTATGCCAGCTTTGAACCGGCTCTGGACTACTGCGTTGTCAAGATGCCCAGACTGCCGTTCGATAAGTTCATTACCGCAAAGAGAACCCTGACCACCCAGATGAAGGCAACCGGTGAAGTTATGAGTATCTGCACCAACTTCGAGGGCGCCCTCATGAAGGCAATCCGTTCTCTGGAGCAGCATGTGGACTGCCTGTTAAGCTATGATTTCTCCGCACTCTCCAAGGAAGATTTATACGAGAGATTAAAGATTGTGGATGACCAGAGAATCTGGGTTATCGCCGAAGCTTTAAGAAAGGGCATCAGCTACGAAGAAATTCATGACATTACCATGATTGACCTCTGGTTTATCGATAAAATCCAGAGAATTGTGGAAATGGAAGATGCCTTAAAGACAGGCCCTCTTACGGTAGAACTGTTAAGAGAAGCCAAGAGAATCGAATTCCCGGACAATGTCATTGCAAGACTGACCGGCAAAAAAGAAGCAGAAATCAAGGAAATGCGTTACGCAAACGGCATCAAGGCAGTATTCAAGATGGTAGATACCTGTGCGGCAGAATTTGCGGCAAGCACGCCTTACTATTATTCCTGCTTCGGCGGCGAGTGCGAGGCAAACGGCGAACGCACCAAGAAGAAGGTTTTAGTACTCGGTTCCGGTCCCATCCGTATCGGACAGGGTATTGAATTCGACTACTGCTCCGTACATGCCACCTGGGCATTTGCAAGAGCAGGCTATGAGACCATTATCATCAACAACAACCCGGAAACCGTCAGCACCGACTTCGATATTGCAGACAAACTGTATTTTGAACCGCTGACACCGGAAGATGTGGAAAATGTAGTAAATATTGAAAAGCCCGACGGCGCGGTGGTACAGTTCGGCGGACAGACGGCAATCAAACTGACCGAAAGCCTGATGAAGATGGGCGTTCCCATTTTAGGCACCAAGGCAGAGGATGTGGATGCGGCAGAGGACAGAGAGCTGTTCGATGAAATCCTGCAGAAGACCGAAATTCCCCGTGCGGCAGGCGGTACCGTATTTACCGCGGAAGAAGCCAAGGAAGTGGCAAACCGCTTAGGTTATCCGGTACTGGTAAGACCTTCCTACGTGCTTGGCGGACAGGGTATGCAGATTGCTACAAGCGATGAAGAAATCGAAGAGTTTATGGCAATCATCAACCGTATTGCACAGGACCACCCGATTTTGGTAGATAAATATCTGCAGGGTAAGGAAGTGGAAGTCGATGCGGTCTGCGATGGTACGGACATTTTAATCCCCGGCATTATGGAGCATATCGAGAGAACCGGTATCCACTCCGGCGACTCCATTTCCGTATATCCGGCACCGACCATCGATATGGCAGTGAAGGAAAAAATTGCGGAATACACCAAGAGACTGGCACAGGCACTGCATGTCAAAGGTCTGATTAACATCCAGTTTATTGCCATCGGCGAGGAAGTTTACGTTATCGAGGTCAACCCCCGTTCTTCCCGTACCGTGCCTTACATCAGCAAGGTAACCGGTATTCCCATCGTGGACCTGGCAACAGAGGTTATTTTAGGAAAGACCATTAAGGAACTGGGCTATGAGCCGGGACTGCAGAAGGAAGCAGAGTATTTTGCCATCAAGATGCCCGTGTTCTCCTTTGAAAAAATCCGTGGTGCGGAAATCAGCTTGGGACCGGAAATGAAGTCTACCGGTGAATGCTTAGGTATTGCCAAGACCTTCCACGAAGCGCTGTTTAAGGCGTTCCTGGGAGCCGGTGTGGAACTGCCCAAGCATAAGCAGATGATTATTACCGTAAAGGATGCGGACAAGCCGGAAGCAGTGGATGTGGCACGCCGCTTTGAAAAGTTAGGCTATATCATTTACGCAACCAGAAGTACGGCGGCAGCCTTAAAGGATGCGGGCGTGAAGGTTCGTAAAATCAATAAGATTTCCCAGGAATCCCCGACCGTTATGGACCTGCTGTTAGGCCATAAGATTGACCTGGTAATCGACACCCCGACCCAGGGACGCGACAAGTCAAGAGACGGCTTCTTAATCCGCCGTACCGCGATTGAAACCGGTGTTTACTGTATCACCGCCATGGATACGGCAAATGCGCTGGCTACCAGCCTAGAGCATACGGCTGACAAGCTTTCCTTAGTGGATATTGCTTCTTTATAGTAAGGAGGACTTATGGGAGAGAAAACAGTGGAAAAATCATTTCTGTACCTGCTTCCCGAAAAGCACACGGCAGAGGAGCTGGCACAGGTGCTGACCGATGCGGGCTTTGACAAGAAAAAGGTGGAAATCTGGAAGGAAATCAATCTTTTGGAGCTTACTTTGGAAAACGGTTCGGTATATGTGGAAGATTTTGAGGAGTCCTTGCGGAAAGAGGATGAGGACACTCTTTCCGGGCTCGGAATGCAGCAGGTATATTCGGTGACCTATCCGGCAGAGGAAGCGAAAAGCGTAAAAGAAATCATGCAGAAATGGCAGGCTTCCTTCGACGGAAAGTTAGGCTCCGACACAGAGGATTTTGCCCCGTTTCTTAC
>OHBU01000727.1_pt1 | contig 11176 bp, 11 predicted proteins | sample 1577421 | NCBI WGS metagenome assembly OHBU01 (sample SAMEA3879550, study PRJEB24766) | human gut metagenome | biome: human-associated habitat; feature: feces | place: USA | collected 1985/1987 | reverse complement strand
ATAAACTCAACAGCCTTTGATTATGTCAATGTATTGACCAAAGCGGCTGATGCAAGCTACCAAAGAGAAGCTATACTTGCAAACAATATATCGAATGTGGATACCCCGGGCTACAAGCGCAAGGATTTAAATTTTGAGGGGGTACTGTCACAGGAGCTTGGCAGATGCAAGCATCAGTCGCTTGATAAAAAAATAAGTGAGCTTGATACCTCAAAGCTGACGGCCAATGTATATACAGACCATTCCAATTATTCATACAGGATGGATGGCAATAACGTGGATATAGACACTGAAAATGTCGAGCTTGCGTCTGAGCAGATTAAGTATGAAGCACTTACAAGCAGCATAAGCTCGCAGTTTTCACGAATGAAGAGCGTGCTGTAGTAATTATGGAGGTTTAATGATATGGGATTATTTCAAGCTTTTAATATAAGTGCGTCCGGCATGACGGCTGAACGCTTCAGGACAGATATCATTGCACAGAATATTGCCAATGTAAACACTACGTCCACAAAGGAAGGCACACCGTACCGTAGAAAGATTGTGACTTTTTCCGAGAAAAATGTCACACCTTTTTCACAGATATACTCTTCATCAAAGAAGGCCGCTGTTGGAAACGGTGTAAAGGTAAGCAGCGTGACATCAGATTATTCTACTGATTTTATCAAGGAGTATGACCCATCAAATCCTGATGCTGATGCAGATGGTTATGTCTCTTATCCAAATGTCAATACAGTCACAGAGATGACCAATCTGATAGATGCCACACGTGCATATGAAGCCAATGCAACTGCCTTTGAGGCAAGCAAGTCAATGGCACAAAATGGCTTACAAATAGGCAAATAGCCGGCTGATACATACATAAAGGAGCTTTTTGATGGATATTTCAAACATTAATGGAATTTCAACAGGAGATATTAAATCTTTTTTTAATAATATCTCTCTTACGAAAACTGACAAGACTGATTCATTTTCTGATGTACTTTCTGCTGCCATGGGAAGCATCGGTGAGACAAATGATCTGCAGAATGCAGCTGAGCAGGAGGAAGTGAAATTTGCACTTGGCGAGTCTGATAATACACATGATCTGCTTGTTGCGGAAACAAAGGCGGCTGTGGCATTGCAGTACACTGTTGCTGTCAGGGATAAAATAATTGACGCATACAAAGAACTTATGCAGATGTCAATATAAGGAGTAATAGAAAATGCCAGAACGTTTAAAGGCTATTTTGGATAAAATAACTGCATGGTGGAAAAAATTCAATACTAAGCAGCGCTCCGTGCTCATAAGCATAGTAGCTGTGGTTATAGTGGCTCTTGTAATACTTGGCGTAGTCATATCAAGACCTACACAGGTTGAGCTGGTCGAGGCACAGAGTGCATCAGAGGCTTCCACAATAAAGGGAGTACTTGAAGATAACAATATAAGCTATGAGGTGGACAGCAAGCTTGTGTTTTTTGTCAATAAATCAGATGAGGTAAATGCCATTATGGCACTGGGTGATAACGGCATCCCTGCGCAGGCGTACTCGATAGACAATGTCACAGACGGCAGCTTCTCAACAACCGAGGCTGATAAGCAGAAAAAGTATCAGGTGTATCTGGAGGATAAGCTTAAGGATCATCTGGAAAAACAGTCATACGTAAATGAAGCAAGCGTTGATATCACTATGCCTGACAAGGATGGTACCATTCTTAAGTCGAAAGAGGAGGCAACTGCGGCTGTCACTCTTGGACTTAAGGATTCGATTACAGATGATCAGGCCTATGCGATAGCACGTCTTGTTGCTACAGCTCTTGGAAACGATACCACAAAGGGCATTACTATCATCGACAAAAAGGCTAATGTACTTTACTCGGGCGGAGATTCCGATACCTCGGCAGGTCTTGCAACATCACAGCTTTCTTATAAGCAAAAGCTGGAGGAGCAGGTGAAAAATGAAGTCAAAAAGACCTTAGAGAGCTCAAATATTTTCTCGAATATTGAAGTTGGCATGAATCTGGACATAGATTTCAGTAAGACAGAAACAGCCCAGAAAAATTACACTCTGCCTGATGGACAGACCGATACAGGTCTTTTGGACAGTGAGTCGAATTACCAGTCGGATGCAACCAATGGTCAGGCTGCGGTTCCCGGAACTGATTCAAACAGCGATGATACTACATACACTACGCAGGATGGCACTCCATCAGAGTCGTCAATTACAGATAACGACAAAAAGTATTTAAATGATGAAAAAATCACTACAAGTAAAAACGATGGAGGCTCAATCAAGTATGATTCATCTTCAATTACCGTAGTTGCCACCAGGTATAAGGTATATGATGAAAGCACTCTTGAAAAGAACGGAAAGCTCAAGGATACAAGCTGGGAGGAGTACAAAGCAAAGCATGCAGATCCGGTCAAGGTGACGGATGTAGACCAGGATCTTGTAACTTCCGTGCAGAATGCAACAGGTATCACACAGATTTCATTCCTTGTATATGAGCAGCCGGAGTTTGTTGACAAGGCATCTGGCGTGCGTTCGTTGAGTGATATTTTACAGATTGCAATCACTGTCCTTATTTTTGCACTGCTTGGCTTTGTGGTATTTAAGAGCACAAGAAGCAGTGAGGAAGAGCCAAAAGAGGAGGAGCTGTCTGTAGATTCTCTTTTAGAACAGACTGCTGAGAATAATGAGCCTCTTGAGGATATTGGATATAACGAGAAGACGGAGACACGTCTTCTGATAGAAAAATTTGTTGATGAAAATCCCGAAGCGGCTGCGCAGCTGTTGCGTAACTGGCTTAATGAGGATTGGGAGTAGTTACATATGATAGATGATTACAGTGGTTTACAAAAAGCTGCTATTCTTTTAATTACACTTGGACCTGAAAAGGCTTCAGCCATCTTCCAGCATTTGAAGGAAGATGAGATAGAGAGTCTGACACTCGAAATAGCAAACACCAGAAGCGTCTCTCCGCAGGATAAAGAATCTGTTTTGGATGAATATTATCAGGTGTGTCTCGCGCAGCAGTATATTGCTGAGGGTGGCATCGGCTATGCCAAGGAGCTCCTTGAAAAAGCTCTCGGCAGCGAAAAGGCTCAGGGAGTTATCTCCAAGCTTACAGCATCATTACAGGTCAGACCATTTGAGTTTGTCAGAAAGACTGAGCCTGCACAGCTGCTTAATTTCATACAGGACGAGCATCCTCAGACAATAGCCATGATTCTTTCTTATCTGTCGTCTTCACAGGCTGCCATGATACTCGGTGCTTTGCCTCCGGAAAAGCAGGCTGATGTTGCCAGACGTATCGCCCAGATGGACAGAACATCACCTGATGTCATAAAGGAGGTCGAGAGAGTGCTGGAGAGAAAGCTTTCATCTCTTGTCAATCAGGACTATACAATTGTCGGTGGCATAGATTCTATCGTCAATATATTAAACAGTGTAGACCGTGCTACAGAAAAGCGTATTATGGAGTCACTTGAGGTTGATGAACCTGAGCTTGCAGAAGAAATCAGAAAGAAGATGTTTGTATTCGAGGATATTTTACTTTTGGACGACCGTGCCATCCAGCGTGTGCTGCGTGATGTGGACAACAACGACCTTGCCATTGCCCTTAAGAGCGCCAATGAGCAGGTACAGTCCGCTATATTCAACAATATGTCCAAGCGTCTTGCCGTTATGATAAAGGAAGACATGGAATTCATGGGCCCTGTCCGTATGAAGGATGTGGAAGAAGCACAGCAGAAGATTGTAAATATTATCAGAAAACTGGAAGACGCAGGAGAAATTGTAATTTCCAGAGGCGGAGGCGACGAGATCATTGTCTAATAATTTGTTAAAAGGAAGTTTTACCCGCCTGAATACGGACAATGTCAGGGTGATTGACTCAAACAGCCTTTTACTTTCCAAAATCAAAGCGGAGCCGGAGAAAAAGCAGAAGGGCATAATGCTTACCGCAGAACCGGATGCGGATGGCTTTGCCAGAGGAATTGCCACGGATGTGGTCAATGTGGAGCCGTCCGAAGAAATCGAAGAGGCCGGTCTGAAAGCCATGGAGGTAACGCCCGCAGAGGAAGCCTACGGAGGACCATCCCCGGAAGAACTGATAGAAGAAGCCAATGCACAGATTGCACAGATGAAGGCGGAAGCGGAAGCAGCTGCCAGACAGGAAGCGGAGCAGATAAAAGAGGCTGCCAGACAGCAGGGCTATCGGGAAGGCTGTGAAAAGGCGGAAAGAGAGCTTCAGGAAAAAGAAAAAGCGCTTTCCGACAGACAGAGCCGCATGGAGCAGGAGTTTGAGGAAAAGGTTTCGGCACTGGAGCCGCAGCTTGCGGATACCCTTGCCGGCATTTATGAGTATATTTTTCAGGTGGATCTTTCTCCCTATCAGGATATCGTGACCTATCTGGTGACATCTGCCCTGAAAAAATCGGGAGAGAGCAAAAGCTGTATCGTACATGTTTCCAAAGAAGATTATCCCCATGTAAGCAGCAGGAAAGAGGAAATGACAAAGGGACTTCCTTCTGGACTGCAGGTGGATATTATCGAGGATATTACCCTTGGCAAAAATGAAGCGCTGATTGAAACGGACGGCGGCATCATTGACTGCGGTCTGGGGACACAGCTTACGGAATTAGGACGGAAAATCAGACTGTTAGCTTATGAGAAAACCGAAGGATAGAGGCGTATGACGGATATTTCCAGATACGAAAAACTGAAAGAAGAGGATTTCTGCCAGAAGCTTGGCAAGGTGGTCAATGCCGTGGGGCTTACCGTAGAGTCGGCGGGACCGGATGCCAGACTGGGCGATTTGTGTGAAATCTACCCGGAAAACCGGGAAGGAAAAGCCGTCCTTTCCGAAGTGGTGGGCTTTCACGACAAGAAAACCATTCTGATGCCCTATGAAGTGGTAGAGGGCATCGGCCTTGGCAGTATTGTAAAAAATGTGGGTGTACCCTTTACCGTAAAGGTGAGTGATGACCTCCTGGGAAAGACGCTGGACGGTCTCGGCAGACCGGCAGGTGCGGATGCGGACAACGGCAGGGAAGAGATTGCCGGAGCGGTCAGATATCCTGTGGATGCGGCACCTCCCGACCCCATGAGCAGGGAAATTATCAGTGAAGTGCTTTCCCTCGGTGTAAAAGCCGTGGACGGTCTGCTGACAGTGGGAAAAGGACAGCGTATCGGCATTTTTGCCGGTTCCGGTGTGGGAAAATCAACCCTGATGGGTATGTTTGCAAGAAACACCCAGGCGGACATCAATGTCATTGCCCTGATAGGAGAACGTGGCAGAGAGGTGCGCGAATTCATAGAAAGAGACCTGGGCGAGGAAGGCATGAAGCGTTCCGTGGTGGTAGTGGCTACCTCGGATAAGCCGGCGCTGGAACGAAACAAGGCAGCCAAGACGGCTACCGCCATTGCCGAATATTTCCGCGACCAGGGTAAGGACGTCCTTCTTATGATGGACTCCCTGACCCGTTTTTCCATGGCACAGAGAGAAATCGGTCTTGCCAGCGGCGAACCGCCGGTATCGAGGGGGTATCCCCCCAGCGTTTATTCGGAGATGCCGAAGCTTTTAGAGCGAGCCGGCAGGGCGCGGGTAGGATCCATCACCGGACTTTACACGGTACTGGTGGACGGCGACGATTTCAACGAGCCCATTACCGATACGGCAAGAAGTATTCTGGACGGACACATTGTGCTGGACAGAAAGTTAGGGCATAAAAACCATTATCCTGCCATTGACGTACTGCAGAGCATTTCCCGATGCATGAGCCAGATTGTGAGCAAGGAGCATAAAAAGCTGGCAAGCCGGCTGAAAACGGTTCTGGCTACCTATGCGGAGGCAGAGGATTTAATCAATATCGGTGCATACAAATCCGGTACCAATCCTTCCATTGACTATGCCATTTCCAAAATTGATGCGGTCAATGCCTTTCTCTGCCAGGATACGGAAGAAAAATTCGATTACGAAGAAACGCTGTCTCTTTTGAAGAAATTGTTTGAGGATAGCTGATGGCGAAGTTCAAATACAGAATGCAGAGCATTCTCAATGTCAAAATGAAGCTGGAAGTGCAGGCAAAACAGGAATTTGCATCGGCACAGGCAGCACTCAGCCGAGAAGAAGAAAAATTAAACCGGCTGGCAGCCCGGAAGAAAGCCTATGAAGAGGAAGCGGAAGAACTTTTAAAGGGAAAGCTTAATTTTCAGGACATCGCGGACAACCGCACCGCCATACATACCATGGAGGACTACATGGAAACCCAGAGGGTGCAGGTGAAAAAGGCGGAGAAGGCGGTGGAAGCGGCAAGGGAAAATCTGACGGAAGTTATGCAGGAAAGAAAAATGCATGAAAAACTGAAGGAGCACGATTTTGAAGAGTTCCTGACGGAAGAAAAGAAACAGGAAGGCAAGGAAGTGGACGAGCTGACAAGTTATACCTACGGTCAGCGGATACAGAATGCCAACCGGAAGAACAGGTCGCAAGAAGGGTGAATAGAATGGCTAAGACACCGGATGCTTCCGCAGCGGAAAAGAAACGGCTTGCGGATGAAAAGAAAAAACTGAAGGAAGAACAGAAAAAGCAGAAGAAGGAAGCTAAAAAACGGGCAAAGGAAATCGAAGCCCAGGAGGCAGAGCTTTCGGCGGATGACGAAAGCGGCGGTTTCTTTACGGTGATAGCAACCATCGGCATTATTTTGGTATGGGTGGCTATCCTCTGCGTAGTCATCAAGTTAGACGTGGGAGGCTTCGGCTCCAAGGTACTGACCCCGCTTTTGAAGGATGTGCCGGTGGTGAACCTGATTTTACCGAACAGCCAAAACAGCGGCAACATTTCCACGGATAACGGCGGTTACACCAACTTAAACGATGCAACGGAACAGATTAAAAATTTAGAGCTGCAGCTTCAGCAGGCACAGACGGATAACTTAAAGCTGCAGGAGGATGTGGCAAATTTAAAAGCGGAAAATGCCAGACTTCAGGAATTTGAAGACAAGCAGGTGGAGTTCCAGCGGATTAAAAACGAATTTTATGAAGAAGTGGTTTATGCGGAAAACGGACCGGGAGCGGAAGCTTATCAGAAATATTACGAGTCCATGGACCCGACCACGGCGGAATATTTGTATAAACAGGTAATTGCACAGCTGCAGGAGGACAAGTCCGTGCAGGATTATGCGTCGGCATATTCTTCCATGAAGCCTAAAAAGGCAGCAGCTATTTTTGAACAGATGACGGACAACTTAAATCTGGCTGCCCGCATCCTTAAGACCATGAGTGCTGAGAACAGAGGCGATATTTTGGCGGAAATGGATCCTGCGATTGCCGCAAAGCTCACCAAAATCATGGACCCGGAGTCTTAAGCACAGAGTGCTTTTGACCGATATACATTATGTACTTTGAAAATTTAAGAAAGGAGGAGAAAACGTGACAAGTATTCCCGTAAACAACAGTGTGAAGGGTATCGTTCCGGGAACGCAGACTCAGAAAAAGTCGAATACGCAGGATGCCGCAGGCAGTTTTTCCGATATTTTCAAAAACCAGAAGAACGATAACGGCACCGATGACGGAAAGATTGTTTCCGCAGCGCAGAACCGGACGGAAAACCGGAACACAGGAATTTCCGCAAGACAGCAGAAGGTACAGGATGCCGTAAAGGAAGCAGGGGAAGCAGCAGGAAAGGACACAGGCAAAAAGGTGGACGAGGCGGCGGACAAGATGCTTTCCGATACTGCGGAGGAGCTTTCCGTAACGGAAGAGGAGCTGCTTTCCGTATTGCAGAGTTTATCCCTGACACCCGCCGATTTACTGACGAAAGAAGGCTTGCAGCAGGTAGTGCTTGCCGTATCGGGGGAAACGGACTTCGCAAATTTCCTGACGGACGAAACGATGTTTACCACATTGCAGAATTTAAATGGAGAGTTGCAGACGACACTTTCCGATCTGGCAGACGAGCTTGGCATCAGTCAGGATGAGGTACAGGATTTCCTGACGGCTTTAGCAGATAAAGCAGGTGATGCATCCGCATTACAGGCGGAGGTGCTTTCCGCAGAGGAGTTTTCCACAGAGAAAACGGAGGATGCCATAACGGATGTGAAAAAAGGTTCAGACACCGAAAGCATTACCGGTGACAAGGCAGCTTCCGAGGTGACCGTTCCGGGTAAGGAAACCGGAAAACAGACGGAAAAAGAAACATCCGGAGAAGAAAAGAGCTTTACCGGAGACAAGACGTTTGACAATTTCGCCCAGAGTTTTAAGACCGGACAGACACAGAACACACAGGCGGCAGCCGAAGTTACACCGCATTTTGATGTGGAAACGGAAAATATCATCCGGCAGATTACGGACTACATGAGAGGCAATGTGACGGACGGTGTATCCGAAATGGATATGCAGCTGCATCCTGCCAACCTCGGCAGTGTACATATTCACTTAGAGGCAAAGGAAGGCGTTCTGACCGCACAGTTTACCGCACAGAATGAGTCGGTAAAAGCAGCTTTGGAAAGCCAGATGATTCAGCTTAAGGACAGCTTTGAGGAGCAGGGACTTACCGTAGAGTCCATTGAGGTCATGGTTTCCAGCCAGAAGTTCGACCAGAGCTATGAAGAGGCGGGAAGCAATGCAAACGATACGGGCAGCCGTTCCGGCAGACAGCGAACCAGAAGAGTAAGCTTACATGTTTCCATGGAGGACGAGGAATTGTCCGACGAAGAAATTCTGGCAAAAGAAGTTTTAAAAGGACAGGGCAGTACCGTAGAATTTACGGCATAAGGCATAAACCTTACAAAAAAACATGAAACAGAAAGGATGTGAAACGAATGGCATCACCGATAGCAGAAGTAAAAGACGGTAAAATCGTCAACCAGACAAATAACAATCAGAAAAAAGAAAAGACAAACGGTATGGACAAGGAAGCGTTCTTACAGCTTTTGGTAGCACAGATGAAGTATCAGGATCCTTTGGAACCGACTTCCAACACCGAGTACATTTCCCAGTATGCACAGTTCTCCCAGGTAGAATCCCTGCAGAGCATGAGCAGCAACATGGATTTACAGAGAGCAAGCAATCTGGTAGGCAAGGAAGTTTACATCGAAACTACCGGCACGGACGGCGAAACCCAGACCGTACAGGGCAGAGTGGACTATGTAACCTACAAGAACGGCAAGGCATACGTATATGTCAACGAAAAAGAATATGCACTGGACGATGTGAAGACGGTTCTTGACTCCGATTACACAGAAGCATGTTCCTTGGCTTACAATTTCATCGCCGCATTAAACAAGCTTCCGAGCTTAGAGGATTTAGACCTTTCCAGCGAAGAAAACGTTACTGCTCTTTCCGAAGTTTACAACAAGATGACTTCTTACCAGAAGACTTTTATCGCTTCCGAAAAAGTAAACCTGCTGCAGAAATATGCGGACAAGATTGCAGAGCTTAAGAAAGCGGCGGAAGATAAGACGGACGACAAGACGGAGGCACCCGCAGACAAGACGGAGGGATAAGAATGAATATTCAGAAAGGCAGCTTTTCCTCCATTGAACAGCTGCAGGACAGATACCTGACACCGGCAAAAAAAGTCGAAAAAAAAGAGAGTTCGGCAGTATCCTTTCAGGACATCCTGAAAGCGAAACAGGAAACGGCAGGGGCTCACGGAGAACTTAAGTTTTCCAAGCATGCATCGATGCGTCTGACGGACAGGAACATTACCCTGACAAACAGCCAGTGGGAGCGTCTGGAAAGCGGAGCTGTCAAAGCGGGAGAGAAAGGCATTCAGGAATCTTTGGTCGTTGTGGATGAACTGGCGTTTATCGTCAACATTCCCAACAAAACGGTGATTACGGCAATGGACACGTCGGACACCGCAGATAATGTATTTACAAACATAGACGGAGCAGTATTTATGTAGCCGGACCTTTTAAGGGGGCACAGTTTTCCTGACTGACAGAAGGAAAAGCTTCGTAGACATGAAGGAGGTCATTCATTATGATGAGATCACTTTTTTCTGGCGTATCGGGCTTAAAGACCCATCAGACCAGAATGGACGTAATTGGTAACAACATCGCAAACGTAAACACAACCGCATATAAATCCAGCAGCATGGTATTCAGCGACATGATCAGCCAGACCACACAGAAGGCATCCGGTCCCAATGCGGCAACTGGTACCGGCGGTATCAACGCAAGACAGATCGGTCTGGGTGTAAAGACAGGCGCCATCAACACCAATATCAGCGGACAGGGCGCTTCCCAGAGCACCAATAACCCGTTTGATATTATGATTAACGGCAGTTCTTTCTTTGTCGTAAGCAACGGCAGCGAGAACTTCTTTACCAGAGACGGTTCTTTCTATGTGGATGCAGCCGGCAACCTCGCCATGACCAGCAACGGCTACAATGTCATGGGCTGGCAGGTAGACAAGGATACCATGAAGATTAAACCCGACACCGTATCCGCACTCCGTATCATGGATGCGGCAAACATGACTTACCCGCCCGAAGCCACCACCAAGGCGCAGGTAACCGGTGTCATCGATAAAAACGATACATCCCTGACAAGCAGCACCGGCAAGTATGTATCCTTAAGCTTCTTTGATTCACTGGGATACAGCTACACCGCAAAGCTTGCCATCAAGCAGTCCTCCAACGAAAACGAATACAGCGTGGAGCTGGCAAAACTTACCGATGCTTACGGCAAGGACATTGACGTAAGCGGCGTGAAATTCGGTTCCACATCCTCCCAGAAGGTAAACAATACCGTAAAACTGGATACCACCGCGTATAAGTGGAACGGCACGGAGCTGCAGAATGCCGTAGGCGGCAGCAAGGTATTTGATCTTGCAGAGCTGTTTGATGCAGCTGCAACCGTGGATGACCCGAAGTTAGCGGATACAGACGAAGGCAAGGCGGCCCTTGCGGCACTGGCGAAGGCATACGGCTACGAAGGCTCTGAAAAGGAATTCATGAACCTGACCGTAACCCTCACAAATGATGCCACCAGCGGTACCAATTTCCAAAGCGGTACCTACAGCGTACAGCAGCTGTTTTACAACCAGTTAAAGGGTCTGCAGCCCAGCTTCTCCACACCGGACGGCGCTTATACGGAGGATATCGAAAACTTTAGCCTTACCGCCTTTGATACCTCCGGTCGTGTATTTGAAGGTGCAACCATCGTATACAACCCCGATAACGG
>OHBU01000709.1_pt1 | contig 11368 bp, 13 predicted proteins | sample 1577421 | NCBI WGS metagenome assembly OHBU01 (sample SAMEA3879550, study PRJEB24766) | human gut metagenome | biome: human-associated habitat; feature: feces | place: USA | collected 1985/1987 | reverse complement strand
TCCCCCCTGCCCCCCTTCCCGGCGGGAAGGGGGAGACTTTAGGTTATTTTATGCAAGGGGCTGCGCCCCTTGCATCCCCGCGACTGAACCCGCGCGGCACTGGCTATCCCTGCCGCTGTGGTGCCCGGTGTTTCCGCTACACTGTCAGTCCCTGTTGTTCCGCCGGTGGATGTAGAACCACAGGCAGCAAACATAGCCATCATGGAGACTGTTAGGATTGTTGCTAAAATTCTTTTTTTCATAATCATGCCCTCCTGTAAATAAATTTTGTTTATAAAAAAAGGCGCCATCCGGTTTGGATTAAACGCCTTTGTTTATCTCTCATAGACTATTCTGTTTTAATCATCGGCCCCCTGTAATGCCGAGTAGCCTCTTTCATCCGTTCGGATTTTAATTACATTCTTCACGGTGTATATAAATATCTTGCCATCTCCGATATGTCCGGTGTAAAGAGTCTGTCTTACCGTCTCTACCACCTTTTCTACCGGGACCTTGGTTACTACTATGTTTATCTGGATCTTGGGTCTAAGGTAAACTTCCGATGAAACTCCCCTGTAAAATTCGGTGGAGCCTTTTTGTATACCACAGCCCATAACATTGGTGACTGTCATTCCTGTGACACCGATTTCGTTCAATGCCTCCTTCAGGGCAGAGAATTTTTCCGGACGAGCCACAATCTCTAATTTAGTAATGGCTGCCTTGGACTGATCTACCTCAGGTTCGGCAAAGCTTTCCACCGGAACTGCATTTTCCACATCCACCAGTTCCTCTATCTTCGGCACATAATCATTGATTTCTGCCAGGTCCACATTATCGTATGGAATACCGTGTTCCGACCAGTCAAGTCCCTTAATTTCTGCGTCTGCGGATACCCTCAGACCAACTGTCTTTTTGATTATAAAGAGTATAATCCCGGAAATGACGCTTGTCCATACCACAATGGCAAATATACCAATCAGCTGGATACCCAGTCTTTCCAGATGTCCCGTGGTAAAAAGACCGCCATTTTTAGCAAATAAGCCTACGGCAACGGTTCCGAAGATACCGCATATGCAATGTACCGCTACAGCACCTACCGGATCATCCACCTTGAAACGGCTGTCAATAACTTCAATCATCACAACGGTAAGTACGCCGGCAGCAATACCGATTATCATGGCCCCAATCTGAGAAACTTCACTGCATCCGGCTGTAATAGCAACCAGACCACCCAGTGTGCCGCTTAAAATCATGGTCACATCCGGTTTATTGAAGCGTATCCAGCTGAAAGCCATCGCGGATACCGCCGCAAACACGGCACTGATATTGGTATTTAAGAAAATAGCGGCTGCTTCTTCTATATTATTTTCAATCGAAAGTACGGAGCCGGTATTGAATCCGAGCCAGCCAATCCAGAGAATGAAGGTTCCCAGTGTCGCTGCTTTGATATCATGCCCGGCAATTACATTGGATTTGCCGTTATGGAACTTTCCAATCCGGGGACCAACCATCATGGATGCCACCAGTGCGGCAACTCCGCCAACGGTATGTACCACCGCGCCTCCGGCAAAATCCGTAAATCCGGTAAATTCTCCAATGGATAGACTGCTCAGCCATCCCTGGCCCCACACCCAGTGACCTGCTATCGGATAGATGATTGCCGATACACAGACCGTAAAAATCAGATATGCCTTGAATTTTACTCTGCCGACTACTGCTCCCGATACAATGGTCGCCGCCGTTGCGCAGAACATCATGGTAAATGCCATGTATGCAGTCTTGGGAAAGTAAGGAACACTTCCCTTTCCGTACATAAGTCTGAATCCCACGAGAAGGAAAGCAATCCCGCCGCAGGCAAAGTCCATTAAGTTTTCAATTGCCACATTGGCTAAATTTTTCTTTCGTGTCAACCCTGTTTCCAGTAGCATAAATCCTGCCTGCATGATAAACACCAAAACTGTTGACATCAAAATCCATACGGTATCCATTACTGAATAATTTTCCATACATCATGACCTCCAACATTTTGCTTCTCAAAGTTTATGGTTACAACCATAACTTGGTACCAAGTTGGTGTCAATACCGGAATTTACAGATTTTATCGATATGTAAATTCCAGCTTTCCGAATTTTACCTCATCTTCCCTAAGAAGTTCGACTTTTTCATAGGGTCTGAGCTGTATGCCGTTCTTGAAGGTTCCTGCTGCGGCATTCATATCTTCCATATAAATATGGCCGTCCTCTTCCAGAATTTTAACGTGCATGCTGTCAACGGACGGCTCATTGATGACCAGATCCGCGTACTCCGGCTTCCGCCCGATAATTATCGGAAACCGGGTAAGGGTAAGTACCCTCCTGTTCTGTCTGCCGTTGCCGTACAGTTTCCGTTCCTCTTTTTCTTCGTCATTACCATACAGCATTCTGTCCTCTTTTTCTGCACCGTTACCACATGCCCTTTTGTCCGCCTTTTCTTCATAATGCATGTTCTCTTCCCGTACCATGGCATATGTATTTTCGCCGGATAGCTTTTCTCTGTCTTTGTTACCTTTATCTCCCTTTACGCCTGTTGCATCCCTTACGCCTGCTTCTTCTGTTCCGCTGCCTGTTTCCATAGGCCAGGCGTGCAATAAGGACTCGCCCCGAAACTGCTCCCCAAGATTTTCCCATGCCGCATACAGACTGAAAATGGCATCCATAAGCTCAGCATCCTCTTCCTCCGCCTTTTCCAGCAAAAAAGTAAAAAGGGGCTCTACATCTCTTTCCTCTGTTTCCGTAAAATACGGACAATATACAAAATACAGACTTCCCTCCGGACTGCTCTGGTTCTGCATATTATCCATATCCACATACAGGTATTCCGGCTGCAGCATCAGATTTCTTTCATCCAGCAGGTACTGCTCCAAAGACCACAATGCGGTTTCCAGACTGCTGATAAAACGATTCATAAAATTAAGACTGATTTTCTTTTTGGAAAACAGTGTCGGCAGGTTTACCTTACCGGTAATATCGTAATACAACCCGCTTTCTCCGTTATGAATGTGAAAATCCGCTCCCAGAATGCCATCTAACTTCTTTCCCGTTAAAATCTGATACTGATAACGCAGCTTCCCCTGCAGTTCTCCCTGTGGTTTTATCTTCAGATAATTTCTGTTGTAGCTGCTGATATATTCTTTTTCCATGTTTTTCTGCTCCTCTGTATATTTTATTGGTTTTGCTTTTTCCTGATGATGCGGCGGCAGAAGCGCAACAGATAGACCGGATCCCTACAGCCGCTTTCCACCGTCTCCTGTATGTCCCATCCGTCTGCCGGAAACAGTTTCTCATAAGCTTTTACCGGAACCTCCATATGACCGGACAGAGAAACCGCTGCTTTCCTCTGGATGCTGCCCGCATATTCCACCTGATAGTCATAAGACAGTCCCACATAAGAGTCCTTGGAAAGCTCCTCGAAATTTTCTTTGCTCAGGGCAGGTACCCGGTCTGCATTCTCAGCATACGCCCTGCTTCCGCGCAGTACCGCTATGTAGGCATTCTGCTTTATGACGCATTTGTCATACTGATAAATACCGGCATAGAAAAGGAATAAAATAACGGTAAATGTAAGCAGCAGAATAAAAGTTGCCTCCAATGTCATATACCCGGAAAGGACTTTACCGTACCATCTGTCCGCTTTTGCTGAATTTTTACATAACAAACAATATCAACCTCCCCATTAAAAGAAACGGTACGAAAGGCAGCTCCGTCTTCCTGTCTGCTTTCCTCAGGATGACTAAAACAACCGCCAAAAGAGATTGCAAAAACAGTCCCCAGCAGAAGACAAATCCGGTAATTTCTGCTCCCTCCATGGCACCTATGATAAGAAGCAGGAGTCCATCTCCCATGCCCACCTTTCTTTCGGTCAGGAAAGAAAGAATCAGCAAAAACAAACCGGGCAGAAAGCAGCCGGCTATTTCTATCAGTTTCCCGCCATAGGTGCTGCCCGTGCTCCGTCCGAGGCGTAATCCCAGAAGAATAAGTCCGGGGAGTATACCTGCTGCCATTAGATATAAAGGTATTTTCTTAAAGCGGATATCCCAGAATGTGCTGATTGCAAGAATACCTATGCTGCCTATTTTCTGCCAAATTTCCAAATTCATTTCTTCCACGTTCCTTCCCTTATAAATATCTTAATCTCCTGCTTTTAACGCCTTGTACTTTCATTCCTTATACCAACACTTACGGATAGCATCTTCCGCAGGGGCTTAAGCTGCCCTCCACGTCCTTCCTTTTTGCCATGTAAACCGTGCGTTTCAGTCCCCGGCATCCGGCATTTCCGTGATAATGGTTTCCTTCCTGCGTAATATAAAGTACCTGTTCTTTGTCCGGTCTGCATGTTTCACAAGGCTTATAATGCTTCCCCTCGGCATTGGTCATCGCCGGCAATGCATCCGCAGTTATGCTATGGACAGAAAGATTGATGTAGGTACAGGAAGGCTCTTTGTGAAAAACTCTGGCATACTTTGCTACATACACCATTTCCTCCCGTTTGGCTGCCTCCACATCATAGCCCGTCCAGGCTCTCCCGTAATACCGGCTATAAAACCATTTCGTCCGAAACCCAGCCAGGTCTATAAGTGGCGAAACCCGGTAAGATATAACCAGATCCACAATATCTCCTTGTTGCAATACGGAGGAATCAGCGTAAACAAGCCCTTTCCTTCCATAGCTCAACGGCGATTGTTCCAGATACTCTTTGCCGCAATAGTTTTCTACCTTATACTTTACATAACTGTAGGAAAAAGCAATGTTTTCCGCAAATGCCTCCAGTCCTTCATCATCCTCTTCCTGTACCATCCGCTCATAGGCATAACCGTACACACATAAATCCTGGCCCGTTTCCCGCAGCGCTGCCATCAGGGTCGTTTGCAGACTGTAGATATTTAAGATTGAAAACAGATTGAGAAAGCAGAACAGGAACAACGGAAGAACCATCGCCGCCTCCACGGTCATGCTTCCCCGTGCAAAAGAAAGTGGGGATATCCCTCTTATGGAATGTATTTTGTTTAAGGAGTAGTTCTTACAAACATAATGGGATATATTTGTGAGAAGTTGATGAGAGAAATTTGTTTTTTCCCATAAAAGGGACATCACCACTTTCTTTTTCCATTGTTTATAAATAGGCTCAGTACCCATAGGTTCTATCTATGGTATATTTTTTGTCCCGCTCACCGCGATAGACAATTTGTACCCGAAAAGCCTCAAAGCAGCCGTCCATACAGAAATTTTCATTTCCGGGAGTATTCCGGATATTCATTTCCATAACATCTGCCATACGCATGGTCAGTTCTTCTTTCCCGTGGAAACACAGAAGAATTCTTAGGTAGTCCTCATAAGAAAGTCCATCCGTTATCTTGGTCTGTCCTGTCTCCGGTCTCACAAAGTTAAGGGCATTTTCCATGGAATAATGCCATTCCTCCGGCTGTTTGATGACAGGAATTCTGCCTCCCTGCAAAAGTATGGTAACATCATACAAGGCTTCCGCCATAGCCCAGATAATTTTCAGCAGTTCTTCCAGTACTTCCTCTGCTTCCGGTATTCCCAGTAAGGATGCCATGGAAAACGCCAGTATCTGTACATATTGTTTTTTGCCTTCATCCTGCATAAGGGCAATCAGATTGGCGCCGCCCCTGATTGCCAGTATCTGACCGGCAACAGCTTTGAGGTTATCAATATCCTTTGCCTTTCCCGCAAGAAGATATTCCGTTTCATATGCCAGCCCGAATTTCTTTTCATATGTTGACCCGGAATTTTCCTCTCCGTAGTGTCCGGTATAGGACATAAGATATTCGTGAAAAAACAGTTCATCCCAGAAATCATCCGCATAGCTCTCCGGCACCGAAAGACCGCCACTTTCAAAATGCACACGGTGCGAGGCATATTGGGAAAGCGTTATTTCCCGGGCAGACAGTTCTTCCCTGTCTGCCACCAGATTCAAAATACCTGCTTCGTAAAAAGTTACCGCACTGTCTTCCTGTTCTTCCTCCTCAAACAATGTACCCATCTTTTTTCCGGTCAGCTCCACAACTTTTTTCTCTGCTTCCTTCTGCTTCTCCAGCAGATTGATATCCATAATTCCCGAGCTCTGCAGGGTAGCCAGCCAGTCACCTGTTTTTTCAAGATACGTGATGCCCACATCCTGTTTAATCGCATCCACCGCCTGTCTGCGCAGGGATATACCTCCCTCCTCGCAGGCGGAAAGGGCGCCGTTTACCGCTATATTGTCTAATTCCATATGTATCAGATTTCCGTAGACTCCCTGCATAAACAGGTCATCGCCCTGCAGATTGTGGTTAATGTAATTCTTTAAGTGTTCTGTCATATTTTCATAGGCAATCACCTGGGTGCCATAGGAAATATCTGTGAAAAAAACATTATATTGCTCCAGCAGCTCCCTGTGATATTCTGCCAGAATGCTGTTCATCCCGATATCCGTCACACACTCTGCCGCAAACCGGCGGGTATTTTCCCCGGCACTCACTATGAGTGTCATACTGAAGGACAACATTACCGTCAAAATCAGTGTCAGAAAAACTGTCAGATATCCTTTCCCCAAACCCTCCCTCACAGAACAAGCCATGCTTCGTCTGCTATTCATCTGTATACCTCCCTTTACAGCTTGTCCGTCTTTGCCGTAATCTTACCGAACAACGACTGTACAATAGTTGTAATCTGTGATTTGAAAAGGATAACTAATCCCACCAGAACCACGATTATCAAAATAACCTCCACCGTTCCCATACCGTCTTCTTCTCTTAAAAATTCCTGAAATCCTTTTTTCTTTCTCATAAATATCCTCCTGTTTTCATGATTAAAAGGCTAAAAATGCCGGATACATAATCAGTACCATTGTCATGGCAAGCATTAGCATCATGGGAAAAAGAAGTCTGGTCGACGCCTCCTCCCCCTTTCTTCTGGATGCGGCGCTTCTTTCTTCCGACAGCGCCGTAACCTCCTGACGCAGTGTGTTAAACAACTGGGTATTTCCCTTCTGCAGACTTTGTGTCAGTAATGCTGTCAGCTTTACATAATGCTTCTGTCCCACTCTTTTGCCAAAATTTTCAAATGCTGCCGCTTCGGATACTCCGCCTTCTATCTCCCTGCTTGCATAGAGCATTTCTTCATATACAGGGTTTTTACCATAACCTTTTTCCGCGATTTTTTTCCAACTGTTTCCGATACTTAAACCCGCTCCCAGATAGAGGGTGAGTTTATTGACAATGGCAGGGTATTCCTCTTCCATAACCGCAATTTTCTTTTCCCGTTCTTTTTTCTGCTGCCACTCTGTTCCAAACCAGTAAAACAGTGCTGCTCCTGTTCCGAGTCCTGCTGCCCATAGATTTCCTCCTTTCCTTTTGGTTTTCCATACCACTTTTTCACCGTTGATTTTCTCCGGCAGGGTAATCACATTTTCTCCCCGGCTGGCTTCTTCCGCCTGTTCTGCCGTTCTTTCCACCACTTCTTCATACTCCGGCAGCTTTTCCGCTACCGTGACCGGAAAATTCACTACCCTTTCAAACGAGTAGTAAGATACTGTCAGGGTAAGTCTTACGGATACGGAAGATCGCCGCAGCAAGGTTCCGCTTTCGGACAGAATCTGCGGATTGTCGCTGCTCCAGGTCAGGGTAAACGGATAAGCTGACATCCTCTCCGGTAAATATAAATCCTCCGATACCCTGTCCCAGGAAGCATTATCCCCCAGTACGATTTCGGGAAGCTCCTTCAGCAGCTTCTCATACAGAACCGACAGCTCTGCTTCTGAGTACCTATTCTCCTGAATACGCAGCTCTGTTTCCGCCAGCTTGCCATCTTCACTTTCTGCAGACAACCATACTGTCTGTTCTCCTTTTCCTGCTTCATTTCTGTAAATATACCTGCCATCCCGCAGCACCTCCTTTTCTCCATCCTGTATCATAAGCAGCAGGGAAATCAGGCATCCTGCCGCCACCATAAGCACGCAGTATTTCTGTTTCTTCATTTTATCCATTCTTTTGTCTTTCTCCCGGATCTCCGTTATGTATTCCCGTCATAAAATATCAAGTAAAATGCGGTTTGCAAGACTGCGGGCCCCCAGATAACAGAACAGACATACCGTCATGACCCCTCTTCCGGTAACGCCCTCATACAAGCCCTTGAAAAAACCCGGATTTCCTATTTCAATATAGCCGGCCAGTAAAAAGGGAATGATGTTCATAATCTTCTGTTCAAACAGTTTGCCGCTGACAGCTACGGCAATTTCCTGTTTCAGTGATATTTCATCCCCTATCAGGGTTGCCGCAGACTCAATAACGGAAGGAAGATTTCCACCGCTCTTTACCGCAAGAGAAAAGATATCCCCAAATTCCCGGATATGCTCCACATCACTGCGTTCTCCAAGCTCTGTCAGAAAACCCGCAAGCGGTCTGTTGTAGGAAAAATCCTTTTCCATTTTCTTGAGTTCGGCTCCTATAAGGTTTCGGCTGTCCATTCCCCGTGCTCCGTACAGGCTGCGGATATCTTTGGCACTCTCCAAAAAGGCATTTTCCACAGAAAAACCCGCCCGCAGATTGGCAGACAGATAAATAAGGAAGTCCCCAAACTGTATTTCCAAATCTCTTTTCCGTTGTTTCTGCCTGTTATTCTGCATACCGACATAAATCCGTACAGCTAATGGCAGAAGTAGAACCGCAACAAACGGCGTTCCATAAAAGAAACAGGATAAAAACAACACACAACCAAGGCTCAAAAGCAGATACTTTACCTTTTCTTTTCCTGTAAAATAATAGATTTTATACAGGACAATGCCTTTTTTTGCAGCGGCAAAGTACTCCCTCTTTTTCTTCTTATAGCATAAGACCTGCTGCCTTAAGTTTTTCCACATGCTGCAGTTGTCCTTTCTTTTGCAAAATACCAATCCGCGGAGAGGCATCCTCCGTAAACTCATAAAGAGTGTGCATCTTGATTTCTCCGTCCTGTATGCCGTCAATTTCTGTAATTTCCAGCACTCTTCTGCTTTTATCGCGTATCCTGCCAAGATGTATCATGATGTCAATGGCAGAAGCGATCTGCTGTTTTACCGCCGCCAGCGGAATGTCCATTCCCATTAAAATCATATTTTCCAGACGGCTTAACATATCCCTGGCACTGTTTGCATGCCCGGTTGACATAGAGCCGTCATGTCCGGTATTAAATGCCGTAATCATATCCACCGCCTCGCTGCCACGGACTTCCCCGACAATTATCCTGTCCGGACGCATCCGCAGGGAGCTTTTAATCAAGTCCCTTATGGTAATGGCATGACAGCCCTCCACGTTTTCGTTCCGGGTTTCTAAGCGAATTAAGTTTTCAATGCCTTGTATCTGCAGCTCCGCACTGTCTTCAATGGTGATAATTCTTTCATCCTTGGGAATAAAATCGGATAAGATGTTTAAGAAAGTGGTTTTGCCGGAACCGGTTCCGCCACTGACAAAGATGTTGTACCCTGCCTGCACGTACAGGCGCAGTTCTTCGGCTGCTTCCTTTGTGATGCTCCCCCAGCTTATAAGCTGGTCTATGGTCAGGGGACAATCAGGGAATTTACGAATAGTAACGATGGGACCATTTAGTGCAATGGGTGAGAGCACCACATTGACACGGCTTCCGTTCTGCAGTCTGGCATCCACAATGGGGGACACTTCGTTTACCGTGCGATTGCAATCCCCCACAATCCGCTGGATAATCTGCAGTAATTTTTCTTCGGAAGAAAACTGTATGGGGACTTCTTCCATTCGTCCCCTTTTTTCCACAAAAATGTGGTCGGGCCCGTTTATCATAATTTCCGTTATGCTGCTGTCCTCTATAAGAGTCTGTAAAATATCCAGCCTGCGCAGGGAACAGAATATTTCCTGCTTGAGTTTCCGCCGGATATCCACCGGATACAGACGGATTGCTTCTTCCAGAAGAAACAGATCATCTATCTGGGAAAGAACCTCCTCGTCCGTTGTTTCTTTGGAATAATCCAGCCTATTGAGTAGTTTTTCTTCTAAGTATTTTTTCATGCCGCCTCCAGTTCTTCCGAAATCAGTTTCCGGATGTAATCCGCAAGTTCTCCTCTGGTGTACTGTTCCAGCCGCTCCGGAATGCCCGTAAAGACCGGCAGGAGCTTCTTGGACGTTTTCTCCAGTATCTCCTCGCACCGGTAATCCCTGAGCAGTTCCTCATACTGGGCAATTTTGCCCTGTGCGGCAGGGTCCTCTTTCGTAATCGTGTAAATCCTGTCGCAATGCTTCAGCAGTTCAAAAATGCCCTGTATGCTTTCGCTCAAATCCAAAATCACATAGTCATAGCCTCCGTATTCGGCAATCTTTTCCACCAGCTCCACCCATTCCGGGCCTTTCGCATAAATCAGGTTCTGTCCCGCATACACCGGCGGTATATAATGCAGCCGCCCTATCTGCATGGTAACAGACTGCAGTCTCACTGCAAACCGCTCTTCCGACTCCTGCAAAAAGTAAAGAAGTGCCGCCAAATCCCCTTTGATACTTTTGTTTAAGAGCTGGTTCCAGCCGGCGTAATGCTCAAAGCTGATATACAGTACCTTTTTCTTTTCCGAAAGAGCCTGTCCGAGTGTCAGGGCAAAGGAAGTCTGCAGGCATCTGCGGATGGGAGAATACAACCCGATTATCTTTGCCTTATCACATGACCGCAGACTCTTTTCTTCCTCGGGAATCATTCCCGCTATCTCTCCGGTAATCTCCCGGTAGATATTTTCCGCTTTCTGGTATTTATTGATATTGCGGATATTTTCCCCGGCAATGGTGCCGCTTTCGTTTAAGAGCAGGGTCTTTCCCACCGGCAGCCCCGCCACTTCATAGGTATAATCCGACTCTGCCACCACCAGTACCTCAATCGGCTCTTCCTTTCCGAAAGACAACAGCTTTTCCTGCTCCGTATAAGTATGCAGTTCGTAGGGAAATCCCTCCTGTTTTTTCAGGTAATCCGCCATATCCTCCGTATAGTCGGACTCACTGTCATAAAATGCCATAATCTTTTTCTTCATACTAAAACGCCTTTCTGTATACAATCATAATGCCTAAACTCACAAACATAGGAACCGCCAGCCGGATATAATGAGTCCGTTCCCACAGACAACGGATAAGGAACATTCCTAACGCCAGTCCCATACTGAGCAGGAGGAAGTACATCGTTTCCTCCGGTCTTAAAAACAAGGCACTGACCATATAGAGCTTCACATCCCCTGCTCCCAGTCCACCCACGGTAAAACAAAAGTACAACCAAAACCCAATTAATTCTCTTCAAACTACTTCCTCTTCTTTCTTTCGTGTACACTTTCCGGATCCGATAGGTGCTCCCCGCGAGCCTCCATCTTCCATACG
>OHBU01000706.1_pt1 | contig 11399 bp, 9 predicted proteins | sample 1577421 | NCBI WGS metagenome assembly OHBU01 (sample SAMEA3879550, study PRJEB24766) | human gut metagenome | biome: human-associated habitat; feature: feces | place: USA | collected 1985/1987 | reverse complement strand
GAGAATCCTTGCAGAAAACCAATAGTCCCACACCTATCCACATATCCTATCTTTTGATAAACAGTCCGCCCCTTTTCAATCCCCCGAAACCAAGCTTTCATAGGCCATTTCGGTTATTTCGGCACTTCTACAACACATTTTCTCCGAAAAGTTTTTGTAATCTCCAAGTAAATCGTATTTTTGTGTACAATTTTGGTGTAGTGATGACAGACGAAGAAAAGAAGCTATTAAGTACCTTTGAAGCCAGACTGCGGCATTTAATCTATCTGCACGATGAATTAAAACGCGAAAATGCTGAGCTAAAGCAACTTCTTGAAGCCAAAGAGGAGGAATACGCTTCCTATCTGAATGCAGACAAAATTTGTAAAGAGCTGCTCGAATTCAAGCGTAAAGAACTTTATTATCTGTTGGCGCACTATTACACAGACTATGAGCTATCTCCTGTTGTACACAGCCTATCCCAATACACCAGCAGTTTTGAATATTTCATATTAAAGCACCACAAACAAATAAAGTCCGTAGAGGAGTTCGCACAACTGGGCGGCTACAGCGTCACCACCTTCCGCCGCATTTTCAAAGCCATCTTCAACGAACCGGCCTATGAATGGATGATGAAACAGCGCAAAGAAAGTATCCTTTACCAATTGCGCTATACAGATGCTTCCATCTCCGAAATCTGCTTTGGACATGGATTTGAATCTCTCTCACATTTTTCCAACTTCTGTAAGAAGTCCTTTGGCGACTCTCCCAGAAACATCCGTAAAAAAGAAAAGGAAGAAACTTCACCCAATACATAATTATAAAAAAAATGCCCCGCCAAAAGGCAGGGCACTCTCAAATATCAAGTAAAACTAACCGTAATTAGTCTTTCAGCTTCGCAGCAATAAATTCACGGTTCAAACGAGCAATGTTGCTGATAGAAACCAGCTTCGGACATTCTGCCTCACAAGCACGAGTGTTTGTACAGTTACCAAAGCCCAATTCATCCATTTTGCTCAACATAGCTTTCGCACGGCGTGCAGCTTCCACTTTACCTTGAGGTAACAGTGCCAACTGGCTGACCTTTGCAGAAACAAACAACATAGCAGAACCATTCTTACATGCAGCAACACAAGCACCACAACCGATACATGCAGCAGCATCCATAGCCTCATCGGCAATAGGTTTTGCAATAGGAATTGCGTTAGCGTCAGGAATACCACCGGTATTGATTGACACGTAACCACCCGCCTGCATAATCTTGTCGTATGCGCTGCGGTCTACCATCAAGTCGCGGATTACCGGGAAACCGGCAGAACGCCAAGGCTCAACAGTAATGGTGTCACCGTCTTTGAAACGACGCATATAAATCTGGCAGGTAGTAGCACCTGTAGCAGGTCCGTGAGGATGTCCGTTGATATACATAGAGCACATACCGCAGATACCTTCACGACAGTCGTGGTCGAATACGATAGGTTCTTTACCTTCATTGATAAGCTGCTCGTTCAAGATATCCATCATTTCCAGGAATGAGGTATCACCCGGAATATCTTTCATTTGGAAGGTATCAAAATGTCCTTTATCCTTAGGACCTTTCTGACGCCAAACTTTCAGTGTGAAACTTATATTTTTATCCATGATTTCTATACAATTAATAATTAAGACTTATAGTTACGAGTTTGAACCTTAACGAACTGATAGTTCAAATCTTCCTTGATCAATTCGGGTTCTTTTCCTTCACCTGTGTATTTCCAGCAAGCTACATACGAGAACTTGTCATCGTGACGAAGCGCTTCACCCTCCGGAGTCTGGTGTTCTTCACGGAAGTGACCACCACAAGATTCCTCACGGTTCAATGCATCGTAAGCCATCAGCTCACCGATTTCGATGAAATCAGCCAGGCGGATTGCCTTTTCAAGTTCCACATTCAATTCATTAGCTTCACCCGGAATGCGAAGGTCGCTCCAGAAGGTCTTTCTTACTTCTTTCAGTTTAGCCAGAGCAGTAGTCAAAGATTCCTTGGTACGTCCCATACCTACGAAGTCCCACATGATGTGACCCAGTTCCTTGTGAATAGAGTCTACCGAACGATGACCCTTGATATTCATCAGTTTCTGGATCTTATCGTTTACAGCCTTTTCGGCAGCCACAAATTCAGGAAGGTCTGTCGAGAAACGGGGAACCTGAATCTGGTCTGACAAATAGTTCTGGATAGTATAAGGCAATACGAAGTAACCGTCAGCCAATCCCTGCATCAATGCAGATGCACCCAAACGGTTTGCACCGTGGTCAGAGAAGTTAGCTTCACCGATAGCATACAAGCCCTTGATAGAAGTCATCAGTTCATAGTCAACCCAGATACCACCCATCGTATAGTGGATAGCCGGGAATATCATCATCGGAGTCTTGTACGGATTTTCGTCAGTGATTTCTTCGTACATATCGAACAAGTTACCGTAACGGGCACGAACTACATCTTCACCCAGACGGTCGATAGCGTATTTAAAGTCAAGGAATACGGCCAGACCTGTGTTGTTCACACCGAAACCGGCGTCGCAACGTTCTTTCGCAGCACGTGAAGCAACGTCACGGGGAACCAGGTTACCGAATGCCGGATAACGGCGTTCCAAGTAGAAGTCACGGTCTGCATCAGGAATATCGGTCGGTTTCTTAGTTCCTGCCTGCAATGCCTTGGCATCTTCCAGCTTTTTCGGAACCCAGATACGTCCGTCATTACGCAATGACTCGGACATCAAAGTCAGTTTAGACTGCTTGTCACCGTGTACAGGGATACAGGTCGGGTGGATCTGTGCAAAGCAAGGATTGGCAAAGTAAGCACCTTTGCGGTAAACCTGCATAGCAGCCGAACCATTTGACGCCATAGCGTTGGTAGACAAGAAGTAAGTATTACCATAACCGCCGGTACCGATAACTACCGCATGGGCAGCGAAACGTTCAATCTTACCTGTAACCAAATTACGGGCGATGATACCACGGGCGCGTTCCACACCTTCGTTATCCTTAATCAGCACAACGTCCAACATCTCATAACGAGTGTACAACTTCACGTTACCACGCTGAACTTCACGGCTCAATGCAGAATAAGCACCCAGCAACAACTGCTGTCCGGTTTGACCGCGGGCATAGAATGTACGTGATACCTGAGCACCACCGAATGAACGGTTATCCAGCAAACCACCGTATTCGCGAGCGAAAGGAACACCTTGAGCTACGCACTGGTCGATGATAGCATTTGACACTTCGGCCAGACGATAAACGTTAGCTTCGCGTGCACGGTAGTCACCACCTTTGATTGTATCGTAGAAAAGACGGTAAACAGAGTCACCATCATTTTGATAATTCTTAGCAGCATTGATACCTCCCTGTGCAGCAATAGAGTGTGCACGACGGGGAGAGTCCTGGATACAGAAGTTTAATACCTTGAAACCCAGAGCACCCAGTGAAGCAGCAGCCGAAGCACCTGCCAAACCGGTACCTACCACAATAATGTCAAGACGACGTTTGTTGGCAGGGTTTACCAATTTTTGATGAGCTTTATAATTGGTCCATTTCTCGGCTAAAGCGCCTTCAGGAATTTTAGAATCTATAGTAGCCATATTCATTTACAATTTTATCATTTACAATTTACGATTAGCAAGCACCACAAGCGAGTGATTTCACGAAGTAGATAACGACTACTGCTGCAAAACCAAGAACTACCAAAGTAGAGTAGATGTTACCAATAGTCTTCCAACGCTCGAACCAGATTTTATTGCTCCAGCCCAAAGTCTGCAAAGCACTCCAGAATCCGTGAGTCAGGTGGAACCACAAAGCTGCTAACCAAATGAGGTAAAGCACTGTAAATACAGGGCATCCGAATGTTTCACGAATGTAAGCGGCACCGTCTGTAGGACCGAATGCGCCCAAATCATGAACACCGATAATTTCGGCAAACTGCATTTTGTACCAGAAATTGGCAAAATGAAGAGCCAATCCGGCAATGACAACAATACCCAGGACAAGCATGTTCTGAGATGCCCATTCCACAGTTTTAGGTTTAACGTTCACTGCATAACGTTCGCTACCGCGAGCTGCACGGTTCTGCATGGTCAACCAGAAAGCGTAGATGATGTGAATTACAAACAGAGCAGCCAGCCCGGCAGTTGCAACCAACGCGTACCAGTTAGCTCCCAAGAATTCACAAATCATGTTGTAAGCATCTTCCGAGAAGAGCGCAACAAGGTTCATCGCCATGTGAAACGTCAGAAACAGGACAAGGGCGATACCGGTAACGCTCATCACCACTTTCCTTCCTACAGATGAATTACTTAACCACATAAATGATTGAATTTAAATTATTTAATTGTTAGAACTATAAATTCGCACTCGAATTATGGAAATTATTCTTTAATTCGGGGAAGGGTAAATGCGAATTACATTATTTTCCTATCTTTGCACTGAACAAATGCCAAACTAAATGAAACGCCAAAGGATTATTTTTCTCATACTGACAGCCTGTTTTACATTCAGCCTCAGCGCACAAAATATAGACATCAATACGTTGAAAACCATCAACCGATGGGATGTACACGGACTGAGCCGCGGATTGTCCGCTAGCGGAGTGATTCTACCCGTAGGAATACCTACAGCCATGGGACTCTATGCATTGATAAAAAAAGACCAGCCGATGCTGAAAGATGCCATTTACATAGGAACCAGTGTGATTGAAGCAGTGGGGATTACATACGCCGCCAAACATATAATAGGTCGTGACCGGCCTTTTGTAAAGTATCCGGATAAGATTCATGCATACGGAGCACCGGATGCCGATAGTCCGTCATTCCCTTCAGGACACACCGCGGCAGCTTTTTCTTTAGCCACCTCACTCTCCATCACTTATCCTAAGTGGTATGTTATCGCCCCTTCAGCCGTATGGGCTTGCGGAGTAGGGTTTGCCCGGATGAACCAAGGGGTGCACTATCCCAGTGATGTAGTGGCAGGAGCCGCTATCGGAGTAGGATGTGCTTTCGTGAACGTGTATGTGAACCGATGGCTGAATAAGGTGCTGTTCGGGAGACAGATAAAGTGATGGTTGGAAAATTATTCCACACCTAAAAGAAGACACAGCAGAAGTTTTTCAGACAACTGCAGGAGTGCAACTATGCGCCCCTGCAGTTAATATAAAGTCTTGACTATCGCTTTTTCAACAGCAGCCCCTCAAAGTCCGGTTGCTCCAACAGTTCCAGCGCTTTCCTGATACTTTCATTCGCGTCATTAATGACGTGATAATATTCATTCATATCCCATAAATCACGGGCTATCAATGCTTTCATCTGCAACCTCAGCAGAGGCAGGGCCTTTTGATACTCTTCTTCATTATATTCCACTCCCATCTCCTTGCCGGTAGCAACCAGTTGTGCCAACATATCCGGAGTCACTTCAAAACGTTTGTAGAACTCATTGAAAGTCTTGTATTTGCCCAGCCACTCTTTACGATGGGCATCAATAAAATGGAAATGAGCTTTCATCAACGCTCCTTTATCACGCAACTGACGATGGTATTTAGTATAGAGAGTCGTATCAATCGGCACAAAATAATCGGGCATGATCCCTCCGCCACCATATACCGTACGGGCCAACCTATGAGTCTTGAACTTCAGTGAATCCGGAAAGTGGATGCTGTCTTCACTCATCATTTCTCCTTTATTATAACGGTCTATCAGGTCTTCATTATACTTTTCAATGCTCTCGTAAGGTTTCTGGATACAACGTCCGGCAGGCGTATAATAGCGGGCCACCGTCAGACGGATCATCGAACCGTCCGGCAAATCAATGGGACGCTGCACCAAGCCTTTACCAAAACTGCGCCGGCCCACAACAACTCCTCTGTCCCAATCCTGAACAGCTCCGGTCACAATCTCACTGGCAGAAGCAGAAAATTCATCAACCAATACCATCAGACGACCGTTCTGAAACTCGCCCGTACCTTTGGCAAAAAACTCGCTACGAGGATTGCGACGGCCCTCCGTATAGACAATCAGTTCCTTTTTACCCAAAAATTCATTGGCAATATCGATAGCAGCATTCAAATACCCCCCGCCATTGCCCTGCAAATCAAGAATCAAGTCTTTCATTCCTTTCTTCTGCAACCCGGTCAGCGCTTTCTTGAACTCCTCATGGGTAGTGGCGGCAAAACGGTTGATACGAATATAACCGATCTTATCTTTAATCATATAGGAAGCATCCAGGCTGTAAACAGGTATTTTATCCCTTTTCACCGTAAAGGGGAGCAGTTCCTTCACCCCTCGGCGAAGTATTTTCAGATTCACTTTTGAATCTTTAGGACCACGGAGACGACGCATAATATCCTCGGTACTCATCTTTACACCGGCTATCAGCGTATCTTCCACCATGACGATACGATCACCGGCCAGAATACCGACTTTTTCGGACGGTCCGCCCGATACAGGCTGTATCACCAGCAAAGTGTCCTCCGCCATATTAAACTGTATACCGATACCTTCGAAGTTTCCCTGCAACGGCTCGTTCATTCTCTTCACTTCCTCCGGATCAGAATAGGTAGAATGAGGATCAAGCTGCTCCAGCATTTTTACGATAGCTTCTTCCACCAGCTTTCCCTCATTGACTTCGTCTACATAAAGATTGGCAATGGCAAATTCCGCCAGTTGCAACTTACGTGCCGGAGAATTCAGGAATTTACTCTCCTGAGCCTGTGCGGCTACGATAGAAAAAAAGCAGGCAATCAAGCCTGCAAAATACATAGTATATTTCATGGTCAGTCTATTTTCATTCCTTCAGGCAAGAATGGCGTCACATCTTTGCCAAACTGCAACAATTCTCTTACAATCGTAGAGCTGATAGAGGTTAGTTCCGGCTCCGTAAACAACAGAATCGTTTCTATTCCGGCCAGTTTCCGGTTGATATCGGCTATAGTTTCCTCATATTCAAAATCGTGTACGGTACGGATACCACGAACAATGAACTGCGCCTCCTTAGCTCGGGCAAAGTCAATGGTCAGACAATCATAAGCATCGACCTTTACCCGGGGATCATCCGCAAAAAGTTTCTCGATCATCTCCACTCGTTTCTCTGTAGGAAACCAAGTTTTCTTATTCTCATTGATACCGATGCCGATCACCACTTCGTCCATAAAAGTCAACGCTCTCTTCACGACCGAATAATGACCGATGGTAAAAGGATCAAAGGTTCCCGGAAATATCGCTCTTCTCATATTTTTTAGTGATTCACTCACGCAATATCTTCTTCTACAACAAGGTTATCTATAATAAAATTCTGACGTTCCATCGTGTTCTTACCCATGTAGAACTCCAGTAATTCCTTTACCAGATCAGTCTTGCGGAGGGAAACTTGCTCCAAACGCATATCTTTGCCGATAAAGTGCTTGAATTCATCGGGTGAAATCTCTCCCAAACCTTTGAACCGTGTGATTTCGGGATTGGGGCTTAACCGTTCGATTGCGGCAACCCGTTCTTCTTCCGAATAACAATATACCGTTTCATAAACTCCTTTCTTGCGGTTACGGACACGGAACAAAGGAGTCTGAAGAATATATACATGACCTTTCTTTATCAAATCGGGGAAGAATTGCAGGAAGAAGGTAATCAGCAACAAACGGATGTGCATACCGTCCACATCGGCATCTGTTGCCACAATCACTTTGTTATATCGTAATCCTTCCATACCGTCCTCTATGTTCAGAGCAGCCTGAAGCAAGTTAAACTCTTCATTCTCATATACAATCTTCTTGGTCAGCCCGTAAGAATTCAACGGCTTACCACGCAAACTGAATACTGCCTGAGTATTTACATCACGGCTCTTGGTGATAGAACCGCTCGCCGAGTCACCCTCGGTAATGAAAATGCAGCTTTCCTCCTTCTTGTCTCCTTTGGCATCATTCAGGTGAAAACGGCAGTCACGCAACTTACGGTTATGAAGATTTGCCTTTTTGGCACGTTCACGTGCCAGTTTGGTCACTCCGGCTATAGCCTTACGCTCTTTCTCCGATTCTTGAATCTTCTGCAACATCACATCGGCCACATCCGTATGTTTGTGCAGATAGTTATCGACCTCAGTCTTTACAAAATCACCTACAAACTTATTAACGGTAGGACCACCGGGAGCCATATTGGTAGAGCCCAGCTTGATTTTAGTCTGACTTTCGAACAACGGTTCCTCCACATTAACGGCAATGGCAGCTACCAATCCGTTACGGATATCGGCATAGTCCATATTCTTGTTGAAATATTCCTTGATGGTACGGGCTATATGCTCTTTGAAAGCACTTTGGTGCGTACCTCCCTGTGTGGTGTGCTGTCCGTTGACAAAAGAGTAATATTCCTCACCATACTGACCGGTATGCGTAAAAGCGATCTCGATATCTTCTCCTTTCAAGTGGATGATGGGATATAATCCCACAGCCGTCATGTTGTCGTTAAGCAAGTCCACCAACCCGTTACGGGACAGGATACGCTGACCGTTATAGATAATGGCCAGTCCTGTATTCAGATAGGTATAGTTGCGGAGCATGGTTTCCACGAACTCCGGACGGAAACTGTAGTTCTCAAACAACAGGTTATCCGGTTCAAAGAAAATATAGGTACCGTTCTCCTCTGTTGTATCTTGTGTGGTATCCGTCAACAAGTCTCCCTTGGCAAAGGTAGCGATACGCACCTTTCCATCACGATAGCTGCGCACCTCGAAACGTGAACTCAATGCGTTGACGGCTTTCACACCGACCCCATTCAGTCCGACGCTCTTCTTGAACGCCTTGCTGTCATATTTACCTCCCGTATTCAACACACTAACAGCTTCAATGAGTTTTCCCTGCGGAATACCCCGGCCATAATCACGCACGCTGACACGGAGATTTTCTTCAATAATAATCTCAATCTTTTTACCCGCCTGCATTTTAAATTCATCGATACTGTTATCGATAATTTCTTTCAAAAGAACGTAGATACCGTCCTCGGCATGTGATCCGTCACCCAACTTTCCAATATACATACCGGGACGGGTACGCACATGCTCCATGTCACTGAGGTGGCGGATATTATCGTCGGTATATTCTACGGCGGGATTGTTTATCAGTTCGTTGTTTTCTTCCATATTGACTTATCACATTTTTATATATCGTTGTTACAGAATACTCTTTTTATAAGCACGACGGCGTTTATGCTGCTCGGTCTTGAAATATTCCCACTGGGCCTGCACCTTTCCGTTCAGTTCCAGTTCCGGATTACTTTCGGCATACTTGAATCCCAGTTGCTGATATACGGGGATCAAGTCCGAGAATAACAAAGCATTGACACCTTTGTTCTGATACTCAGGTTTTACAGCAACCAGCAACAAATCCAACATAGGAGGATACTTATGCAGGAACAACACTTTCAACAGGTGATACCATCCCATAGGCAGCAAACGTCCCTTCGCTTTTTGTAACGCTTCGGACAGAGAAGGCATTGAAATCCCCACTGCCACCAGTTTATCTTCGGCATCGGTCACCAAGGTTACCATACGCAAATCTACAATAGGCAAATACATCTTTATATACTGGTTGATCTGTCCTTGCGACAAAGCCGAGAAACCATAAAGCGGAGCATAAGCCTCATTCATCAACTCGAATATAGCCTGTCCATATTCGGCCGCAATTTTCTTACCCGATGTATATTTCTTCACCTTCAGGTTAAACTTACGTTGAATCAAGTCACTGATACGCTTATGCTTATCAGGAATTGCATCCGGAATATAAATTTTATATTCCACCCAATCGGCATCCTTCTCGAATCCCAACTTCTCCATATGCTGTGGGTAATAAGGATAATTATAGATAGTCGCCATGGTGCTCAATTGGTCGAATCCTTCTACCAGCATACCCTCCGCATCAAAGTCGGTAAAGCCTAAAGGCCCCTGAATGGTATCCATACCTTTTGATTTACCCCATTGGGCTACTGCATCCAACAAGGCACGTGATATTTCGATATCATCCAGAAAATCGATCCATCCGAAACGGACTTCTTTTTTATTCCAAGTCTCGTTTGCGCGTTTATTTATAATCCCTGCAATACGTCCTACCACCTTGTTATCCTTATATGCCAGAAAATACTCCGCCTCACAAAACTCGAAAGCGGCATTCTTCTTCGGGCTGAACGTATTCAGCATATCATCGTACAAATCGGGTACGGAATAGGGATTCTCTTTGTATAACTCGTAGTTGAACCGTATAAACGTCTTTAGTTCTTTCTTTGAACTGACTTTTTTAATGGTAATAGCCATGCTGTATTTTTATAAAATTCGGGGTGTAAAGATAGAAGTTTTTTTGCAGAAAACTTATTCTTTTTATGGCTTTTTCACTGTTGGGCAATAAGATAGGCGGTATAAACGACATAACAGCCAACCATCAATGCGCCTTCAAGCCGGGTTATGGTACGTTTGCGGAAAAACCAGCCTACCAGCCACAACAACAGGGAGGAAGCAATCAGTACACTTAAATCGAGGTTATTTATATTCCCCATCGGAAGCGGTGACACCGTAGCGCTGCACCCCAGAACAAAGAATATATTGAACAGATTACTACCGATGACATTGCCGATAGCAATTCCCGGATTCTTCTTTAAAGCCGCCGTAACAGATGTGGCAAGCTCCGGCAAGGAAGTACCTCCGGCTACCAATGTCAGTCCGATTACCGATTCACTGACACCCCATGAACGGGCAAGCCCGCTTGCCCCGTCGACAAAAAGCTGTCCGCCGAATATGAGTCCGGCCAGCCCTCCTGCAATATACAACACCGATTTCCATACAGGCATTTCCTTTATCTTCTGCTCCTCTCCTGCCTCATCTGCCCCATTACGGGCGATGGCAAATGTATAACGCATAAATATAAGGAAGAAAGCCAGCAGAACAAACCCATCGGAACGGCTGATAACATTGACCGCTTCCCTGTCCAGCATCATGTCATTGGCACAGACAAAAAGTACCAACGAAGAAAGAATGACTAACGGAATCTCTTTACTCATCGTCCCCTCACCTACTTTTATGGGGAGTACCAAGGCAGTACAACCTATAATCATCAAAGCATTGAATATATTACTACCCACCACATTACCAATAGCCATTTCAGCACTGCCATTCAATGCAGAAAGCACACTGATAACCAATTCGGGAGCCGAAGTGCCGAAAGCTACAATGGTAAGCCCGATTACCAAATCAGAAATACGGAAACGTTTGGCAACCGCTGCAGAACCATCCGTCAAGCCATTCGCGCCAGCTAAAATGAGAGCCAGACCACCAATCAAAAGGAGTGTATTCAACATAACAAAAAGTACATTTACAGTTTTATACCGCAAATGTACTCTTTTTCCCTAAAATAACTATCCCTATTT
>OHBU01000704.1_pt1 | contig 11431 bp, 9 predicted proteins | sample 1577421 | NCBI WGS metagenome assembly OHBU01 (sample SAMEA3879550, study PRJEB24766) | human gut metagenome | biome: human-associated habitat; feature: feces | place: USA | collected 1985/1987 | reverse complement strand
CATTACAGCACTATCCAAAAGCAAATTGCTAAATTTGCAGAAATATACACGCTTAATGACCTATGAAAATAGTAAATTTTGATGAAACTCCCTCTCTCGTGAGCCAATATATGGCCGAACTGCGCAATGTCGACGTGCAAACCGACATGCTCCGTTTCCGCCGCAACCTCGAACGGATTGGCGAGATCATGGCCTACGAGATAAGCAAGACCGTGAGCTATAAGGATGTCGACATCACCACGCCGCTCGACGTGGCACACTGCAAGGAAATAGACGAAAAGATCGTCCTCGCGACCATTTTCCGCGCCGGCATACCATTCCACAAAGGGTTTCTCGATTACTTCGACCACGCTCAAAACGCATTCGTGTCGGCCTACCGCAAATATAAAGAGAAAGAAAACTTCGATGTGTTCATCGAATACATAGCCTCGCCGAGCATCGAAGGCAAGACGCTCATAATCGCCGACCCGATGCTCGCCACCGGCGCCTCAATGGAGCTGAGCTACCGCGCCCTCCTCACCAAAGGCACACCGGCACACATCCACGTGGCCTCCGTCATAGCATCCAAAGTGGCCATCGACTATGTCAAGAAGACCTTCCCCGACGACCGCACCACCATCTGGGCCGGAGCCATCGACGACGAGATCAACTCCCACTCCTACATAGTGCCCGGCCTCGGCGACGCCGGCGACCTTGCCTACGGCATCAAAGAATAAACCATTTCCCTAACCGCCGAACAATCATCAGCAACCGTCATGAAAATAGCATTGATAGGCTACGGCAAGATGGGCCGTGCAATCGAGCAAACAGCGATCGCCCGCGGTCACGAGATAGTCTCCGTAATCGACATCGACAACCCCGGCGATTTCGATAGCGACGCCTTCCGCAGCGCCGATGTAGCCATCGAATTTACAACCCCCGCAAGCGCCTTCGACAACTATCTCAAAGCCTTTGCCCAGGGTGTGAAAGTGGTGTCCGGTTCCACCGGATGGACCGCCCGCATTGGCGAGATAGAGCAGCTGTGCCGCGACAAAGGAGCCACATTCTTCTGGACCTCCAACTTCAGCATCGGCGTCAACATCTTCTTTGCCCTCAACAAATATCTCGCCGCACTGATGGACGGCTTCCCGCAGTATCGTCCCGAGATGGAGGAGATCCACCACATCCACAAGCTCGACCATCCGAGCGGCACCGCCGTGAGCCTCGCCCGCGGTATCATCGACGAAAACAGCCGCGTCACGGCCTGGACCGAAGACAAGGATGCCGCCGACGGACAGCTCCGCATCGGCCATCAGCGCATAGGCGAAGTGCCCGGAACACACATCGTCAAATGGGACTCGCCCGTCGACTCCATCACCATCACTCACGAAGCCAAAAGCCGCCTCGGATTTGCCGAAGGCGCCGTCACCGCCGCCGAATGGGTAGCCACACAGCACGGCTTCCTCACGATGGATATGCTCATGCACCGCATCATCAAAAAATCGGCGCTGATCGACATTCTTAAATAAACCTCCACTCCCATCACCCTACCTCAACACTCTGTTGCGTTAAATGAATAACAATAATAGCCATAACGAAAATCCGCCGGCTCCGCTCGAAAACTTCAAGACCGATTTCATCCGCCGCGTCCGCGAGATCAAAAAGACCCGCTGGATACGTTTCGGCATCGTCACCGCCATCTTCCTGATATGGGTGGCTTGGCTGGGCAACTGGTGGGTGATCCTGCTCCTGCCCTTGCTCTTCGACATCTACATCACTGGCTACATCCCCTTCACCTGGTGGAAGAAAAGCGAGAACAAGACGGTCAGACTGGTGATGAGCTGGGTCGATGCCATCGTCTACGCTCTCATCCTCGTCTATTTCGTATTCTCGTTCATAGGGCAGAACTATCAGATACCCTCCTCATCGCTCGAGAAAACGCTCATGACGGGCGACTATCTGTGGGTCAACAAGATGTCCTACGGTCCGCGTGTGCCAATGACCCCGATCCATTTCCCGCTGGTGCAGAACACCCTGCCTTTCTTCAACACCAAGAGCTACACCGAATGGCCGCAGATCGACTACCACCGTCTCGCGGGTTTCGGCAAAGTGCAGGCCGGCGATATCGTAGTGTTCAATTTCCCCGCCGGCGACACCATCGCCGTCAACGCGCAGAATCCCGATTACTACACCCTCAAACGCTACTGGGGCGACCAGATGATCAGCAACAATCCCGCCGCCTACAACATATGGCAGAGCCTCAGTGAGGAAGAAGCCGAGCGCTACCGCAACGAGCTCGGCCGTCAGGTGATCGTCGACAACCCCGACCAGTTCGGCCAGGTGATGTACCGCCCCGTCGACCGCCGCGAAAACTATGTAAAACGTGCCGTAGGCCTTCCCGGCGAAACGCTGAAAATCACCGACGGACAGATATACATCGACGGCAAACGCCAGCCGTGGCCCGAAAACGCGCAGTTCAACTATATTTTCCAGACCTCATCGCCCGTCACCGACGAGCAGTGGGAAGAGCTGGAGATGTCGGTTGAAGGACGCAACATCATGGCGCTCGACAACAGCAGCGAAACCAAGCGACTCGTCGAGCAGATGCGGGCCAAAGACTTCAGCATCGAACCGGGCCGAGAACTCTACCTCTATTGCTCACCGATGACCAACGCGATGCTCGCACAGCTCAAAAAGATGCCCTCGCTCATTGCCGTGATGCGGCAGCCCGCTCCCGATGGCGAATACCTATTCCCCGACCGCATCAGTGCACAGTGGACCCGCGCCGACTACGGCCCCGTCATGATACCCCGCAAGGGCCAGACCATCAGCATCAACGCCAAAAACTGGCCTATGTATGAGCGCGTGATACGCAACTACGAGAATCATCCCGACTCCTATATCAGAAACGGAAAAGTCTACATCGACGGAAAGCCGACCGACAGCTACACATTCGCCATGGACTACTACTTCATGATGGGCGACAACCGCGACAACTCGCTCGACTCCCGCTACTGGGGCTTCGTGCCCGAAGATCACATCGTCGGCAAACCGATGCGCGTGCTCATATCTTTCGACAAAGACAAGAGCCTCTTCAACGGAGGCATCCGCTGGAACCGCATTCTCAAAGATGCCAATCCCGGATTCTGACCATGCCCACGCTTCCCGCCATCACCCTGCCCCCGCAATTTCTCGGCTCCACGGCCTACTATGCTCTCATAGATGCCGCCGGTGAGGTCACCGTCGACCTCTCGCTGCCTTTCGACAAACGGTTCAAGAGCATCCACCGCTGCACCATCGACGGCGCAAACGGTCCGGAAACGCTCACCGTTCCCATCGGCAAGCCGCAAAGCATGCGCTCGGCGCTATGGTCCGACATTGTAGTGTCGGCTCACGGAAGCTGGTGGAACGAGCTGCTCACGGCGCTCCACTCGGCCTACGGCCGCACACCATATTTCGAATTCTACATCGACCTCTTCGAGCCGCTCATCTCAAAGGACACACCCGGCATGACCATCACCGGACTCGACCGCGCCCTCGACACCCTGCTGCGACGGCTCCTTCAAATCGACACCCCGGTCACATACAACGAAGATGCCGCGAAAAATGCATTTCGCGGCTCTCAGAAAGATTTTATCACAATGCTGGATAATTCCACCGCAGCGGTGGAATATTATCAGGTGCGGGCTTTAAAACACGGTTTCCGACCTTATCTCTCGGCCGTCGACCTCCTCTTCAACATGGGTCCCGAATCCCCCTTCATCCTCCGCCAAATGCTCCCGCCCCACTAATCCACAATCCAGCATTGTGAATTGTGAATTGAATCAGAGCATCGACAGCGCACGCAGCTGCTCGAGCACATCGAGGCGTGTCATAGTGCGGCGCGCACGCAGCGTACGGGCAAAATCGCGGGCCACGTCCTGCACACCGTGATGGCCGAACACGCGCGACAGATAGCTGTAGTTCTTGTTGAACAGGCGCGTCGTCTCGTCTTCCTCAAGCGCGCAGTTGTCGCGACCTTCCTCCACCATCATTTCGCGGAGATAATCGGCCATATCGGATTCCACAGCGCGTTTTTCGAGAATCATGCGACGGCACATCACATTGCCGATAGCAAGAGCCATGGCGAGATTGAAATTCTTCAGCATCTGATTCCAGGCATTTTTGGCCGAGAAACCGGGATTGCCATTGAAATAGAAATCGCCTGTAAACTGCATGGCAGCCCCGGGCTCCGCATCCATATCCACACCGGCGAGCATCTCCTCACCGTCGAAAATCACCACAGCCATAGCCATGCCTGTGATACCATAGCATTTATCGTCTTCGTTTCTGTAACTTAATCGCTGTTTCATTTTTCGTTTATGTTTCGATGCCTTGCCGTAGCCGGCCGTCTATGTTTTAACAAATAAAATCGTGTTTAGTTGATAACCATAATCTTCGCGACTGCTGCCGATGATGATCCGGTGGCATTCTGCGACACCATCACATAATAAACACCGCTGCGCACGCGCGATCCCGAAGCGTTGCTCACGTTCCACACGAAACGTCCGCCTTCCGACCGTCCCTGATAGACAACCGCACCTGAGGCATCGGTTATCTTCACAAGCGACTTGTCCATAAGGCCGGTGATGTTCACCTCGCCGTGATAGTCCGGTCGCACCGGATTGGGATAGATGAATATGTCGGAATAATCGCTGCGCGCCGGCGTAGCGTCCGAGACGTAGCTCTGCAGACCGGCGTCGGTGCCTATGAACACCATGCCTGACTGCTGATCGACATACACGCAGTTGACTTTGTCGGAAAGCAGCGGCGAATTGTCGGTGGTGTAGTTGGCCAGAATCTCATTGCCAGAGGGCGACACCAGGAACAGGCCCGAGCCATAAGTGGCGATCCACTTACGGTTGGCCGCATCGACCGCTATATCCATCACCAGATCGGTGCCGAGAAGATAATCGGCAAGGTTCGAACCGTCGTTGCGAGGCACCTTGATGTGCGTCACACGCATGTTGGGGTTGAGGGCGTTGGAGGGTGAGGATATTTCATAGATGCCCTCATTGGTCCCGAACCACACTTTGCCGTCGAGATCCTCGCATACGGCCGAATGAAATTTCGGTGCCACCTCGTTGCCGTCCTGGTCGGTCCATTTTTCCCACAGATGCATGCGGTCGTCAGTGAAGTCGTTGAGCGTGCCGCGCGTGTCGTAGGCCAGCGTTATGTCACCGCCGGTGTAGCACATAAACACCATGTTGGATTTCTTGCATTGAAGAATACGCGTGTCCATGCCGCCCCAGCAGTCGATGCTCGTCAGGTCGGGAACTATCCAGTCGGATATGGCCACATCCTTCGGATCGAGCTTCGTCTTGGCGGCCGGCAGGATCATCACCGGATCACGCTGATATAAATGATCACCTATTCCGTTGTTGGTCATGGTCCACATATTGCCTGCCTTGTCCATCGAAACTCCATAGACGATGGCGCGGCCATCGACCAGCTGGTTAGGCGAGTTGGTCTCGTCGTAGCGGCCCACATATTCGTTGTTGACTATCTTATAGATACCGTCATCAGCCGTCGATAAAAAGTAGACCGACTGATCGTTTGGATCCTCCGCGATTGAAGTGGGCGAGATAGCATATTTGCCTAAAAAACGCTGCTCGTTGGCAATCATCGGCGTCTTGGCCTCGATAGGGTAAGGCGTGCGGTCGGTGAACGACATGTCGTCAAGATTTATCATGCAGCCTGTCTGCGCGTTTTCAAGACCGCGCGTGCTGCCGCCGAAACGATAGGCTGTGATACCGCTGTTCTGAGCATAAAGCCTGCGCCCGTCGACCGACGGATAGAAATATCTCACCTTGCTCACCGTAAAAGCATCGGGTTTGAAACGGTCCATCAGCACCGTCACGCCACCGGCGTCATCGAATGAATGGTGGGCCAGTCCCTCCTTGTTCAGCGACCACACCGAACCGGCACCGCTGCACGTACCTATACGGCTGTCGGCCATATCGTCGGGCAGGTCGGCAAGCTTCACTTCCTTGCTGTCGGCGGAAACGGTATAGAGTGTTCCGTCGGTGACATAGAAAGTCTCGCCGTCGGGTCCGTGTGAGAGATAAGGCGGAAGGACGCTGCACGGAGAAGCGAATGTGTTCCATCCGGCCATATTATTGTTCTCAAAATTAATTTTATGCTCGGCCAGAGGATACTGTGTGTGCTTGAGCTGCACAAGCATCGTGTTTTCGCCGGTAGCGAATATTTCTACCGGGGCGTTGTGGGTGTAAAGCCGGGTGAAATTATCAAACTTGTTGATGTTTGAGTTTTTATATATCCAGTAAAAATAATCTTCGCAATGGATCACAAGACGATCGCCCATAACTGTCACGGCATTTATATTTTTATTATATATGCCCGACGTGACCACCTCGGCGCGCTTCTCATTGTATTTGACCAGGCCGAAAGAGGTGGCGAGATAGAAAAAGTCGCCGTCGAAGGACACCGCATTGATTGTGAGCGGCGGCACAAGATTAGAATCGCATATGTCGGACAGGTTCACCACATGGCCGTCGTCGTAGAGCAGATCTATATTTCCCGACTCATAGGCAATCAGCAGATAATGGCCGTCGAAGTTATAGAAAATATTGATTATATTTCTATCATTCAGCTTATTACCGCCGTTATATGCATAGTTTTCATCTGTTTTCTTATTATAGGAAAACAGATTGCCACCCGTGGTATAATAGACCATATCTTCCGTTTCAATCACCTTTTGCGGCGGATTGGCATAGGTCGGGTAAACTTTCCATGATCCGATAGCTTGCCCGGTGTCGGCGGCCATAGAAACTGCCGGCAGCGAGATCATCATGAAAAGGGAGAGAAGGAGTTTTTTTATCAGCATTTTTTTTTTCTTTGCTTTTTATATAATCGATTAACAGAGCCATGGCGCGGCCGCGGTGGCTTATGGCATTTTTTTCATCGGCCGTCATCTCGGCAAAAGTGCGGTCGCACCCCTCGGGACGGAACACCGGATCATAGCCGAAGCCGTCGCTGCCCGACGGTGTGCGCGTGATTTCACCTTCCACCGTGCCTTCAAACAATTTGATGTCCTGCCCTTCGGTGTGTGCGATGACGGTGGTGAACCGTGCCGTGCGGCAGTCGGCATTCTCCATGTTTTTCAGCAACAGAACCATATTGGCCGCCGAATCGTGCTGCGGACCGGCATAGCGGGCCGAATAGACGCCGGGGGCGCCGTCGAGAGCATCCACAATCAGCCCGGTATCGTCGGCGAAACAGTCATAGCCATAGCGCTCCTTCACAAAGCGTGCCTTCTGACACGCATTTCCGCTGAGCGTGTCGGCGGTCTCCGGTATATCCTCATGACAATTGATGTCGGCAAGCGACAGGATGTTCCATTCGTCGCCGATGATTTCACGGATTTCCGATAACTTATGCGCGTTGTTTGTAGCGAATACTATGCTCTTTTTCTGTTCCATATGAAGATATTTAGAAGCTGTTTTGAAATTTTTTCAAGGAGTTTTGAGAAATCCTTATAAAATTTTTTTCGTAAAATTTCAAAACAGCTTCTTAAGTTTGGCATTTTCGATATGAAAATGCCAAACCAATCATATTATATAACGCAATGCGACACTTTATATTATGCCACTACGATATTCACTATCTTTCCGGGCACAACTATTATCTTTTTGATAGTCTTGCCTTCGAGCCATTTCTGCGCTCCTTCGTGTGAGAGGGCGGTTTTCTCCACCTCGTCGCGCGGCATATCTGCCGGCACCTCAATGTTGAAGCGGGCCTTGCCGTTGAACGACACCGCATAGGTCACGCTGTCTTCTTTCAGGCATGATTCGTCGTAGTCGGGCCATTGGGCATCGCACACGGTCGTTTCGTTGCCGAGCGCATGCCACAGCTCTTCGGCGATGTGCGGAGCGAAGGGCGTCAGCACCACAAGCAGCTTGGAAAGCACCTCACGATTGTGGCATTTAAGCTGAGTCAGCTCGTTGACACATATCATGAATGCAGCCACCGAAGTGTTGAAAGAAAATGCTTCGATATCGGCGCTCACCTTTTTGATGAGTTTGTTGATCGATTTCTGCTCTTCCTTTGTCGGAGTGCCTTCGGTCACAAGCCACTGGTCGCCCTTATAGAAAAGGCCCCAGAGTTTTTTAAGGAAGCGGTTCACGCCGTCGATGCCGTTTGTGTCCCACGGTTTGCTCTGTTCGAGCGGACCGAGGAACATTTCATAGAGGCGCAGAGTGTCGGCGCCGTAACGCTCAACTATGTCGTCGGGGTTGACCACGTTGAACATCGATTTCGACATTTTCTCCACGGCATAGCCGCACACATATTTGCCATCCTCGAGCACAAATTCGGCATCGGCAAAATCCGGACGCCATGCGCGGAAACGGTCAGTGTCGAGTATATCGTTGCTCACCATGTTGATGTCGACGCGGATAGGTGTCACATCATATTGATTGCGCAGATTGTAGCTTACGAAGGTGTTGGTGTCCTTGATTCTGTACACAAAGTTTGTGCGGCCCTGTATCATGCCCTGGTTGATGAGCTTTTTAAACGGCTCATCCTCGCACACCAGGCCGAGATCATAGAGGAATTTGTTCCAGAAACGACTGTAGATAAGGTGTCCCGTGGCATGTTCGGTACCGCCTATATACAGATCTACATTGCGCCAGTAGTCGTCGGCCTCTTTCGATACGAGTGCTTCATTGTTGTGCGGATCCATATAGCGCAGATAGTAGGCCGACGAGCCTGCGAAACCGGGCATCGTGTTCAGTTCAAGCGGATAGCCTTCGGGCGATGTCCAGTTTTTTGCACGTCCCAGCGGCGGCTCACCGCTTTCCGTAGGCAGATATTTGTCAACTTCGGGCAGATGCAGCGGCAGCTGATCGTCGGACAGCGTGTAAGGCACACCGTCTTTATAATATACCGGGAACGGCTCGCCCCAGTAACGCTGGCGGCTGAAGATGGCGTCGCGCAGACGGTAATTCACCTTCACGCGCCCTATGCCTTTCTCTTCAATAAATCTTTTTGTTTTAGCGATGGCATCTTTCACTTCGAGTCCGTTGAGGTCGAGTTCCGGTCCGCACGAATTTATCATGCGGCCGCTCTTGGCGTCGAAGCTCTGCTCGCTGACATCGGCACCTTCGATAAGCGGAATGACCGGCAGATCGAAATGACGTGCGAAAGCATAGTCGCGGCTGTCGTGAGCCGGCACGGCCATGATAGCTCCGGTGCCATAACCGGCGAGCACATAGTCGCTCACCCACACCGGTATTTTCTTGCCCGACAGAGGATTTATGGCATAGGAGCCCGTAAAAACGCCCGTCACTTTCTTGTCTATCATCCTTTCGCGCTCCGTCTTGCTCTTTATGCTCTCACGATAAGCTTTTACGGCTTCACGCTGATCATCAGTAGTGATGATATCCACATAATCGCTTTCGGGAGCGAGCACCATGAACGTTACGCCGAAAACGGTGTCAGCGCGTGTGGTGAATATTTCAAGCTCTACATCGCTGCCGTCGATGGCAAAACGCATTTCAGCACCCTCCGAACGGCCTATCCAGTTGCGCTGCGTTTCTTTCAGCGATTCCGTCCAGTCGATTCTGTCGAGTCCCTCGAGCAGACGGGGTGCATAAGCCGACACTCGCAGACACCACTGATACATCACTTTCTGCTCTACCGGATAGCCTCCGCGCACCGACACACCTTCGCTCACCTCGTCGTTGGCAAGCACCGTGCCGAGTTTCGGACACCAGTTGACCATCGTGTTGCCGAGATAAGCGATGCGATAATTCATCAGCGTGTCGCTCTTCTGCTTTTCATCCATGGCATTCCATTCGGCAGCCGTGAATTGCATATCTTCATCGGTGGCTGCGGCATGAATGCCTTCCGTGCCGTGAGCCTCAAAATGCTTTACAAGATCACCTATGGGCATAGCGCGGTTGAGAGCCGTATCGTAATAGTGGCCGAACATGCGTATGAACGCCCACTGAGTCCACTTGTAGTATTCCGGATCGCACGTTTTTATCTCTCTGTCCCAGTCGTAGCAGAAGCCTATTTTGTCGAGCTGGCTGCGATAGCGCTCCGTGTTGACCTTAGTGGTTATTTCTGGATGCTGACCTGTCTGGATGGCATATTGTTCTGCCGGCAGTCCGTAGGCGTCGTAGCCCATCGGATGGAGCACGTTGAAGCCTTTCAGACGTTTGTAGCGCGAAAATATATCCGAGGCTATGTAACCGAGCGGATGTCCTACATGCAGTCCCGCTCCCGAAGGGTAGGGAAACATGTCAAGCACATAGAATTTTGGCTTTGTGCTGTCGATCTCCGTTTTGTAAATCTTATTATCCTTCCAGTACTGTTGCCAGCGTTGTTCGATATCTTTATGTCTGTATTCCATATATTATATATATAATGTATATGAGATTGTCACTTATTTATGTTTTTTGAAAGCTCGAGCATGCGCTCAATAGGCCGGCGCGCTTTATCGGCCAGCTCCTTGTCCACCTCGATAACAGGCAGCTCATACAGCAGGCTGTTGTAGAGTTTCTGCAGAGTGTTGAGCTTCATGAACGAACATTTATTGCATGCGCATGTGCTGTCGGCCGGCGGTGCGGCTATGAAAGTTTTCTCAGGGCATTTTTTCTGCATCTCATGGAGGATGCCGCTTTCGGTAGCCACAATGAATTCTTTGGCGTCGTTCTCAATGGCATATTTCAAAAGCACTGCCGTAGACCCTACCTTGTCGGCCATGATCTGCAACGGTTTCTTGCATTCGGGATGCACGAGCAGCTTTGCCTGCGGATGTTCCTTCTTCAGCTCGTTGATCTTTTCAATCGAAAATTGCTCGTGGACATGGCAGGCGCCGTCCCACAGCACCATGCTGCGTCCCGTTATAGAATTTATATATGAGCCGAGATTGCGGTCGGGACCGAATATGATTTTTTCATCAGCGGGGAAACTGTCTACAACAGCCTTCGCATTGCCGGAGGTGACAACGACATCGGTGAGAGCTTTCACCTCAGCCGTGGTGTTGACATAGCTTATCACCGTGTGACCGGGATGTGCCTCTATGAATTCTGCAAACTCCCGGGAGGGACAGCTGTCGGCCAGCGAGCAGCCCGCATTGACGTCCGGCACTATCACTTTCTTGTCCGGACACAGTATCTTGCAGGTCTCACCCATGAAATGAACGCCGCACAGCACGATGATGTCGGCATCAACTTTTTCGGCAATCTGAGCCAGTGCCAGCGAATCGCCTATATAATCGGCCACATCCTGGATCTCTCCTTTCTGATAGTAGTGGGCCATGACAACCGCGTTTTTCTCCTTCTTCAGTCTTTCAATCTCCTTCTTGAGATCGAGAGCGGAATCCACGGGGGCATCGACGAAACCTTTGTCTACATTCATTTCTTTATATTTTATATTTTAAATT
>OHBU01000699.1_pt1 | contig 11463 bp, 10 predicted proteins | sample 1577421 | NCBI WGS metagenome assembly OHBU01 (sample SAMEA3879550, study PRJEB24766) | human gut metagenome | biome: human-associated habitat; feature: feces | place: USA | collected 1985/1987 | reverse complement strand
CAGGCAGGCGACCCCCTGACCCCCGGCGTGACCCGCCTGCACCTGCACACCGCCGCATAAAACCCATTTCATGCAAAATTCCCGCCGGGAAACCGGCGGGATGCTTCTTTATTTGGGGCAGGAGATTTCCATAATGCGCTCGATGGTCTCATGGAGGGTCCGGCACTGGGCAGTGTCGGCGGCCTTGTAATAGACCTCCTTGCCCTCCCGGCGGCTGACGATAAGCCCGGCGGACCGCAGGACCTTCAGATGGTGGGACACGGCGGGACTGCTCATCTCCATCAGAGACGACAGATTGATGACGCACTCCTCGCAGTGGCACAGCAGCCAGAAGATCTTCAGCCTGCTGGGGTCGTCCAGCTTTTTAAACACGTCCGCAACGGTGGAAAATTCCTCCGTTCCGGGCATTTTTTCCTTTCCACGCTCAAACACCCCGCCATGATTATGGGGCAAGCAGCAATCGCACATTCTCCGGGACCTCCTGTTTGGGCTTAAACTATTGCTTTTTATTATAGTTCAAAGCACCCCCGGATGCAAGGAGAAAATTCCCTTTTTGGCTTGCAAAAGGGGGCGAAAGGTCTTACAATAAACTCATCAACTACTCTAGATACAGAAAGGTGATTCCCATGCAGTACGACTTTACCTCTCTCATGGACCGCCACGGGAAGGATGCCATTGCCGTAGACGGTGTCGGCGGCCCCGGTGCACCGGGGGCACCCAAGGCGGGCTTCGACGTGATTCCCATGTGGGTCGCGGACATGAATTTTCCCACCTGCCCCACCATTCAGCAGGCGATTATCGCCCGGGCACAGCACCCGGCCTTCGGCTATTTTGACCCAACACCGGAATACTACGATTCCATCATCCGCTGGCAGGGCACCCGCAACGGCGTTCAGGGCCTTGCCAAAGAGCACATCGGCTATGAAAACGGGGTTCTCGGCGGCGTTATCAGCGCCCTGAACTGCGTCTGCTCCCGGGGTGACAAGGTGCTCCTCCACAGCCCCACCTACATTGGCTTTACCCATTGCCTGGAAAACAACGGCTATCAGATCATCCACTCTCCCCTGGTAAAAGACGAAGCAAATGTCTGGCGCATGGACTTTGCAGACATGGAGCGCCGCCTGAAGGAGGAGCACATCCATGCCGCCATTCTCTGCAATCCCCACAACCCCTGTGGAAGAGTCTGGGAGAAATGGGAGCTGGAAAAGGCCATGGAGCTGTTCCGGAAGTACGATGTATACGTCATCTCCGATGAGATCTGGTCCGACATCATCCTCGGTGCCAATCACCACACCCCCACCCAGTCCGTCAGTGACGATGCCCGGAACCGGGTCTGTGCTTTCTATGCCCCCAGCAAGACCTTCAATCTGGCGGGCCTCATCGGCAGCTATCACATCTGCTACAACAGCTGGTGGCGAGACCGGCTGGAGAAGGAATCCTCCCTGTGCCACTACAATTCCATGAACGTGCTGTCCATGCACGCCCTCATCGGCGCTTATAAGCCCGAGGGCTATGTCTGGACGGACGAGCTGCGCCAGGTATTGACAGGGAACATTGACTTTGCCGTGGACTATATTGAAAAGCACTTCCCCGGCGTCAGCGTCAGCAAGCCCCAGGGCACCTATATGCTCTTCGTGGACTGCACCGACTGGTGCGCCGCCCACGGCAAGACCATTGACGACGTGGAGCAGGCCTGCTGGGACGTGGGTGTCGCCATCCAGGACGGCCGGATGTTCCACGGAAGCTGCCACATCCGCATGAACCTGGCCCTCCCCCTCTCCCGCGTCCAGGAGGCCTTCCGCCGGATGGATCGGTACGTCTTCAACGCATAAATACTATTTTTCAGCCCGCTGCGGTTTCGCAGCGGGCTGTTTTGCCGTTCCCGCCCCACGTGAGGGCGACGCATGTTGGTTACTTGATTCTTATGCACCGACTATTTCAATTCTCACCCCCGCGTGGGGGTTACCTTTTGAATCCGCTGAAGGATGCGCCGCTCCCGATTTCAATTCCCGCCTCCGTGTGGGGGGCGGCACCTATGTCTTGGGCGATGGAGCTTTCGAGATATTTCAATTCCCGCCCCCACGCGGGGGGCGACGATATAGTCCACCGCCATAGCCGTGGTATCCACATTTCAATTCCCGCCCCCGCGCGGGGGGCGACAGCAAAAATGTCCAAATTGGATTGGTCAATTTTATGCATTTATGCTGCATTCTATTTTCCCAAAATGGCAAAAGAGCAGAACACTTTTATTTATGCCTGAACTTTGCGCTTAAATTTCTTGAAAAGGCTGCGCCGGTCTCCCGGGAAAATATGTAAGATGGCAACCGGCGCATGGATAATTTACAGAAGCAGCGGTTCGTCGGCCTCGATAAGGCCGGTGCGTCCAAGCACTTCAATTCGATTTTGGTAGGCACTTCCCAGTCGGTAGATCCTCACGGAATCCGTTTCTTTGCAAATAATCTTTTCCAATCCGGCTTTCAATGTGACCAGCTGCGCCGGATCAAGAAGGACCTCAAAAACCGAATTCTGAACGCGGCTTCCATAGCGTTCACACAATTTTGCAACCTTTCGCAAGCGTCTTGCTCCCGCGCTGTTTGTTGTGTCAACATCATAGGCAATTACCAGCATCATTTGCAATTACCTCCAGATAAAAGGCGGATACGCATCCAAATCCCCCCGAAGGACACGGGCAAACAGCATTGTCTGCACATAGGGGATCAACCCAATAGGGATTTTCTCTCTCAGGAACGGATGAATGATTTCCTCCTGCTTCCGCTTTTCCCAGGCAGAAAGCAAGGTCCTGCGCCCATGCTCATTTAAGAGAACGGCTTCCTCGTCCCGCTCAAAGTCACTTTTGGAAAGCTGCCCCTTATTGACCAGAGACAATACGAACCGATCGCACAGTGGAGCACGAAGCTCTTCTAGCAGATCCAACGCAAAGGAAGCCCGCCCCGGGCGGAGGCTATGCAAATATCCCGCCGCTGGATCGATTCCTACTGCCTCCATGGCAGACTGCATTTGGCTGGTAAGCAGCATATACGTGAAAGACAGAGCTGCATTCACTTCGTTCCTGGGCGGGCGGCGGCTACGGGTCTCAAAGCGAAACCCTCCCGGATTTCCGGCAAGCATACAATCGAATCTGGCAAAATAGGCATTTGCCGCCGCACCCTCAACGCCGCGCATAGAATCCACACTGTTACACTCTAAGAGATTTTCAACTGCGACGTTCAGCTGCTGTATACCAAGCTCCAGTGCTTCTTTTTGGTTAGCTCCTCTATCCGAACGCGCAGAGCGCATCAGGACCAGCTTACTGTTACGCAGCTTCGCCAATAAAATAGATTGCACCGTTTTCTGCACAAATGCCTCATCATCCATGGAGGCATACTGCCGTTTGCGGAGAAGCACATTTCCACTTACTGGCCCCTGGAGTCTGCCCATAAAGTGACCGTTTTCGCGAATAAAAGCCAAGCTGATTCCACGGTCACCGCAAAACTCCAGCAATGGCGTGGATACTGTCATTTTCCCGAAGCACACGATGGAATCGATGTTCAGAGCCGGGATGTTCAACTTTTCCGCATCTCCGATTTTGACACAGATATTCTCGTTTCTGGTGAAGAGATAGCTGTCCGGCGTAAGCACATAAAGCGTCTTCAGAAGCTTTTTCATTTTGAACTCTCCTCGATTGACCCAGCCGCTTCCTGGCGCAGCTGCTGCAGATAGCTCTCTGCGGAGGATTTGACCTTCGGCATACACAGCTCATTCAGGGAGCACCGCCGGCATTTGGAGGAATACACGGCCGAAGGGACCTCCAATTCCGTTCGAATCCGATGGAGCTCCTGCGCCAGGGCCTCTGTCTTGCTGCGCAGGATGGAATCCAGCGGAACTGTCATTCTCCGATGGGAGGATATGAAGAACAAGGCCCCCTCCGGGATGGTGGTATGAAACATTTCCTCCATGCACATCGCCTGTGCGCACAATTGGATGCAGTATTCTTCTTCCTCCCGCACCGTCCCGTGTTTATATTCGATCGGATACAGCCGTACCGGGAAATCTACCGCCGGAATATTGCAGCCGGAAGCATCCCGGTACGCCTCAACGCAATCGCACTTTCCCAGCAGAAACAGGCGATCAGAGAATACCGTAAATTCAAAAAGATCTACCCGTTCTCCGCGTTTCTCTACTCGCTGAGTATGTACTCGCGTGTGCTCTGCGCGGCCTTTCGCGGTGTCCGCATTCTCTACCCACAGTCGTTCATTCAGGAGCAATCCCGCACGCCGGGGGCAATACGCAATCTGAGATAACCAGGACAGCGGCAGATATTCCGGCTCATCCATTGTCTGCCACGAACCAGTCTTCATCCTCCGGCAGCTTGTTCCAGACGATTGGACTGAAAGCATCACGCTTGAATCCGATCTCCACCCCTTGTGGGACCTTGCCCAGCGCCACGCTGGCATCATAATCCCGATAGCTTCTGGGAACGGCAATTTCCGGCTTCTTCCGGACCTTTACAAGGTCGAATAACCGGTGGGCCGGGGCACAGCCAAGCTTCGCCTGGCGAACACGCTGGACTTCATCCGTATCCGTACCAACGTGCTTAAAGAGGATCAGCGGGGAAACGACCTCCATCTCCCCCTTGCTGGCGCTACGGTCATGTTCATACATATTCAGAATTGCTTCAAAAAGCGCACTCAGGTCTGCATCATCGAAGCCCGTCTCCGCTGCCAGATTGGCACTGATAAACCCCCGCACCTCGTACAGGCCAAAGGGAATCAGCTGCTTGCGGCCCATGGTCCGCAGTTTGTCCTCTTGGGCATCCTGCTCCCATTTTTCGTAATCCTCCAGGGTGCCGTTTTTGATATTCTCGGCTGTTGCAACACGGGTAATGGAAACTTCCAGAGGAAGGACCGGATCTAAGCTTTTGCCAAAGGTGATCTGTACCGGGCCGCGCACCTGACCGGCATTGGGGCCCGTAGACATGACAGCGCCAAAGGTGCGGACATCGTAGAACATCTGGCAGGCCTTCTTACGCCCGGCATATACTGCATTTTTGTCTTTTGCACCCTCTACGCCAGCTTCCTTGCGAGCCTCGGCGATATGGCGGTTAATATTGGTACTCTGCTGAATGATGATATTCATTCCCGGCTGACCGGCAAAGGCGGTCTGGATATAGTTGCGAATCCGGCGTTTGGTGGCTACATCAGTAATATAGCCCTGCATGGTTTCCGGATCTAACCGAGGTGCATTGCCCATATCCGGGTCACCGTTGGGGTTGGCGTTGGTGCAAGCCACATAGTATAGAAATTCGTAACGATTCTGAATAGCCATTTATTGTCCCTCCCGACTTTCTGCTGTTGCCTTGTTAATTTCTCCGATGATTTGTGTACACATCTGGCGGTAGCCCAGCGCGAAATAGCTCTGCCCCTCCAGATTCAGCGTTGTGGGCAGCTGCCGCTCCGGCTCTGCACCGAAGAAAGTGCAAACATTGTTTAACCGCTTCTCATAAACAGGCACCAGTCTCTTGTTGGTTTTGCGCAGCATTTCCAGGTAAACCTCTCCCATCCGTTCCAGCGTGCCAAATACAAGCGCCGGAGTGCGGCTTGCAGAAGCATAAAACCGCTGGACCAAAGTGGCATTGAGTTCCCCCATGGCTGCCCGCTGCAAGCTGGCGTATACAGCCAGCCACGCACCGCAATGATAGGCCGCATTGGGAAAACTGGGATCATAATATTCCATAAGCTTTTCCTCCTCATTTCTCATTCTTCGCTTTCGGATCAGCCAAGCCTTCAGCCATTGGCACGCAATGGAATCAGGCAGCATGGGCTTCTTCTCCCCATCTCCCCCGGTGAGGAGCTGAGATCGAATATAGGCCAGTGCACGAACAGCTACGGTATCCGGCAGAGGGGTACCATTGACGATTGCCATCACGATCGCAGGCGTAACCCCCGCCAGCTCCGCTTTCATCTGATCAAAGAGCTTCTGTCCGGAATTATTCTGCTTTTTTACCAGGCGGGTCAGGCGAGCATTGAGCTTCTTCGCCGAGACCCGACCTGTACCCAAGTTGTCCTGGAGCTTCAGGTCCTCCGTCCATTTTTTTAGGTTTTCCCGGAGAACTTCGTAGTTCCCGTGTTCATAGCGGCGAATCATGGCGCGGCCGTTATTTCCGGATATCAGCATAATGTGGTACTCTCCGGTAAGTTTTTTCGGAGGAGCACCGGAAAATGGTGCCTTTACTACCTCGTCCGCACGATCTCTCTGCATCTGCGCGAATTTCTGCCGCTCCTGCTCCACTTCTTCCGGAGTCAGAAGGTCTTCGTCCCCTGCGTCATCAGAACCATTTTGGAGGCTCTGAAACAGCAGGTCGTCCTCCGGATTCAAGGTGAAATCGTACCAATGCACAAATTTCATGCCCGCATAAATGGGGGCAGCCGCAAGCAGATCATTCATAGCCTCTTTGACAACAGCGAAAGCCTCTTCCGATACGGGCGCATTGACAGACTGCTTAAGGCCATAGGACTGGAATGCACTTTTATCGAAGCAAAACAGGGCTTCACCTCTGGAATGCCCACCTACGACCTGCAAACCGCTGATCACCGGCAATGTTGCCAAGGGCTGCGTTGGCTGACCAGTGATCAGGCAACGTGCAGAAGCAGCTTCAGAATTGCCTGCCAGTGTTTTTCGGTATTCCGTCCACCACTGCCGGATCTGCGGATTTGCAAGGATCGGCATACCATTCACGCGGAAGCTGATGCGGTCGGAGTCCTTTAATTTACACTGTGCAGAGGCCTGCTGCATTTTTAGAAATGTTGCATCATCTTCCAATGCCTTCAGGCAAACCTGCAGGCATGCAATTTTCTCGCCGCCATCGTTTAAAAGCTTTCGAAAATATGCAGCTTTCTTTCCATCTTTTTCCAGAATAACAGACACCTTTTCCGCCAACGGGTTGCATTTGTCCGGACCGTTTGCCATGGAGCCGATATCCGGACAAATCTGTGCCTCTTCCTTGCCGCACTGCTCCATGTTCAAAAACTTCCCGCTTTCAGAGAGGCAGATGTATGCGCGGATATTCTTCTTTAGAAAACCGGGCGGCATAGTCAGCTGGTTCCGAATTCCGTAATCATACAGTGCTTTCAGCATTCCCACCGCCTCCTTTCAGGACCTCATCGCTGTCATAATCCGGAACGCGGATCACACCGTGTTCCATTACCGCGTGGTAAAGGGAAACCTGTGGTCTTGCCTCCTTGCGGACCTGGTAGTCGTGCAAATCGAATACGTCATACAGCATCAGCCCCAGATCCATACTTACGTCAACAGGCGGACGAGTGCCATCGCTTTCCTCAAAATAGCACACAAGCTCACGTAGCCCCAGGCATGGTGCTGCAAACATCTTGCCGCCCCGTATCCTCCGTAGCGCCTGGCAGCGCAGCTGTTCCAGACTTCCGGCATATTCCGGTCTGGGGCAGATGCGGGCAGTGATCCGATAGCGCACATCCTTCAGCACCTGCGTCTGCCGCTGGGTTCGGTCCTCGTCGGTATACAGGATGGATTTCTCCGGATCGGATCTTACACTGACAGTGGACTTCACCTCGTTGCGCAAGAAACTCATGTAGCGAATGGGATTGAGTACCTCAATTTGCTTGATTTGCCACAAAAATTCAGCAGGCTTCGCGTAAATACTGGATAGGATTCCGCGGGCAGCTGATGGCGTTGGCACCGGATAGGTCAGTCTCTCAACTTTAGAGAAAGGCGGCGTGAAGCACGCAAAATCTCCCCATACCTCCAAACAGATTTCATCATTCAATTGTTAATTCACCTCCATTGTATTTTCCCTCCCCCTGTCCGGGAGAGGCGCAATACGATAGTATATTTTTTTCAATTCCCCCCATAAAATCAATCAACGCATTTGCGTTCCTATTTATGGGTCAAATAAATTATAGTATTAAAATATTATTCAGTCAAGGAAAATAGCGGAATTTGCATATTTCCAGCGAATACTCTAATTACAGCATCAAATCTTCGTGCATATCGCTATCGGGGTTAAACCCAGTCAGCGGATCATAAAGCTTCTCAAAGCCGGTATTCAGCAGAAATGTCCCCGTTTCGATTGCCGCCTTCCCTTTCCGGATGGTGATTGGTGTGGCACATGCGCGTACAGCGGCCTCATCATAGCAGGTTATGGTGACAGGTGCCGCCTCACGCAAAAGAGCAGCACTCACGCTTTCTTCCCGAACGGCCTGGCTGATCTTTTGGAAAAGCTCCGCAGCACCTGCCCAGGGGACCACCAGCGCTGCACCGGCATTCTCAATCAACCGGTAATTCTTCTCCACCTCTTTATAGTTCTTTTTTCGAAGTGCATCTTCCAATTTGGCATTTCCCTTTTCCTCGTTAAAATACCTTTCATAATACCGCAGGATCTGATTCGAATCGCTAAGCTCCGGGGCCTTTTGCTCTGCCCAAAGATTTATGACCACAGAAGCAGCCCGTTCGTAGCTGTCACCGGGATATAGCCTTCCTTCCTCCTCTGGAAGGAAAACACTCAGGCGTCCCCCGCCGGGGCAACTGCCATTGCGGTTGCAGCGGCCCGCGGCCTGGACGATTGCTTCCAGTGGAGCCATGGAACGGAACATTACATCAAAGTCCAGATCAACCCCCGCTTCAATGCATTGCGTCGCCACCACCAGACACCGGCGTTTTTCACGCTGCCGTTTCTTGATTTCAGCTACAACTTCCAGCCGGTGCCCAGGGCAGAGATCTGTTGTCAGGAAAAATAACCCCTCCCCATTCGGGTCTTTCGTCTGAAGCAATTCAAACAGCTTCCGGGCGTGCCTGCGCAGATTGACGATACAGCAGGCATTGTTTTCCATACACATTTCCTGCGCAACCTGTTCTAGCGAAAGCTCATGCCGCCATTGGGCTGTTACGCGGCGCATTTTTTCAAAAAACAAGGGATGATCTTCCAGTATCTCCAACGGATGCCAGAAAGTTTGCGGCAATGCGGAAAAATCCGGCTGCGTCGCCGAGGAAAACACCATTGTGCAGCGGTATTTTTTGCACAGCGCATTTACAGCCGCCACCGTCGGTGCCGCCAAGGACGCGGGCAAACTCTGCGACTCATCAAAGAGCACCACGCTGTTTGCAATATGATGCAGCTTCCGGCAAGTTCCTGGGTTTGCAGAAAATAGGCTTTCAAAGAATCGAACGGATGTGGTAATGATTACAGGGCTATCCCATCGAAGAGCCAACTCCCGGGCCTCTTTTGGCAAATCCCGCTGGCTGTGATCAACCAAAATTTCCGGGAAAATTTTCCGGTATTCCAGCTCCGTCTGCTCTGCCAATGTCAGGAAAGGCAGCACCACAATGATTCGGTTCAATCCATGCTGCATACAGTGACGGAGGGCAAAATGAAGCATCGCCACCGTCTTGCCAACACCGGTAGGCGCTGTCAAAGTAAACAGGCCCACGGACAACTCGCCTGCTTTCCCGCAACGGTCGTAAACCTCGTTGCGCAGAGCGTTAATTCCGCAGTCAGCCTTGGAATTCTTGCGCAGTTGGGCGCAGTGCTCCTCTAATTTTTTTAGCATGGCATCTGCAGCCAGGGGTGGACGGCTGTTCTTTTCCAAATAGTTCGGGTCATCGTCCGATGCCGAAACACTGTAGTCCGCATCTACCAGGCAGGAGAACATTATCCGGGTATCCAGCATGTCCTCCAGATATCCTTGGGACGTACCAGACCTTTTCTGAAAGCTGGGAAGCTTGTAGTCCGGAAAGTCACGTTCAAACGCCCGTTCTGCCTGCCGGAATTCAGTCTCTCCATGCAGGGACGGCATCTTCCCGTTAGGACAATTATCCCAATCCTCATCTGCAAGCATTTCTTCCAAATCATCCTGTATCTGCGGCAAACCTACGAGGCCATCATGATGACCTGCAACAGCCTCTACAACGCATACTGCATCAGCATTTCTTTTCCCAAGAATCGTATTTAGGCCTAGTCGCCGGTACAGCTCTGCAGCACCCGGAAAGGCGTGGTCAATCCCCTGATGGGTGCCCTGGAGTACGCCCTGAAACCGCAGGGCGTATTTCCCGAAGTCATGAAAATCTCCCGCCAGACCTGCTGCATCCGCTTTTCCAAGCTCTGCACCAAAAATACGTGCCAGCCCGCCAACCCTTTGCAAATGCTCACGATTGCTGATTTTTCCATGGTAATCATTTGCCGATTTTGCATAATAATCCCGGAAACCGGACTCCATATATGATTCCTCCCATCCGTTCTGTTCTTATTTCCACCTTGCTGATATTATCGCACACAATACGTCCAATAAACCGGACATTCTATGCATCGGATTTCTGTTTTTTATTATACAATATTTCCCACGTCTTTTCCACCTTCCGCGAAAAATTTATCTATTCTGTGCAAAAATCAAAGGACCGTCTCGGCATTGCGAGGCGGTCCCTTGGGGGGTGATTTATTCCCGGGCCAGTGCCAGCAGGTTGGCATCCGTCAGGCCGGGGGTTGTGTAGGCGCCGTCCAGGAGGGCGTCTATGTTTTCGGCGTCGTTTTCGATCTCCTTGGACATCAGCTGGGCCGTCTGAACGGCATCGCCGCCCAGGATTCGGCAGAGCAGCGTCAGGGAGACGATGAGCTTGCCCCGGCACACCAGGTCAAAATCCGAAATGGCCTGGAGCCAGTAGCGGCTGATGAGATACCGGAGCAGCGCCCGGTCCTCCTTTTGAAGGGGCCGGGGGCTGGGCGACGCCAGGCGCTTGCGCCAGAGCTCCGTCAGAATTTCCAGGTCCCGGAAAACCTTGAGAAAGGCTTCCCTGTCCCCCGGGCCTGCCAGGTCCCCGGCAGTCTCCATGGCGGCGGACAGATCGAAGGGGGCTTCCTCCTCTCCGTCCAGGATCGCCTGAGCGTGGTAGGTATAGAGCAGCAGGGCGGAGAGGGGTTCTTCTGCCCCGGTCACCAGGTCCATGGCCGTCTGCCGGGTTTTCAGCAGGAGGTCCATGTCCCTTTGATCATAGTCCGTCTCCTCCTCTGCCTTGCCCTGAGAGGCCCAGCTCCAGCCCTCCCGGCTCAGAAGGATTCGCGCACTCTCCGGGCAGCTGAGCTCCAGCATTTTCTCCTGAAAATCTCCATAATCGTGGCATAGTCTGGGAAAGTCCCGGCACACCTGACACAGCGCCTGCTCCCCCAACTCTGCCTGAATGCGGCAAAGGCCATCGGCGCGCCACATGGGGCAGCGGCCATGGTCCAGAGTCAGGTAGGTGTCCCCGTCCTCATCCTGCAGGAATTCCCGCAGCTTCTCCCCCAGCGCCCCGGGGAGCCCACGGTAGAGAGCAGCCTTCTCCGCATCTACCGCCACATCCCACTCCTTGCAGCAGCTATCCGGGCAGCAAGCAGCGATGCAGTGAAATGTATCATAAAAATCAGGCTTGCGAAGCTCCATAGGCATTTCCTTTCATAAAAAT
>OHBU01000698.1_pt1 | contig 11473 bp, 16 predicted proteins | sample 1577421 | NCBI WGS metagenome assembly OHBU01 (sample SAMEA3879550, study PRJEB24766) | human gut metagenome | biome: human-associated habitat; feature: feces | place: USA | collected 1985/1987 | reverse complement strand
GAAAGAAAGTTGTTTAGCAGCTATCGACAAAGTATTGGAGAGAATAGAAAATCCGCTGGCAGCCGTTACAGATGAAAGGGTAGCATATCTGCAACAGGAAAAAGAATTTTATACCGTGTTGGCATCTAAAATAAGAGAATAAAATGCCGGGAGGAATTAAAAAAATGATTGGAAATATAGGAGCGGAGAGCCGTTATTCAACAGGTTATAACAACCTAAAACCAAATCGGAACCAGAATAAGTGGGTTGACACTTTGGCTCAGACGGTGGATAAGGAGGATATTAGCAGTAGAGCGGATATCAATCGTGCTAAGAAAAGTACAGTGATGGATTCTTATCTGGCACTGTCAGGAAAAACGATAAATACTTTGAAACAGGAATATTCAGAGTACGAATCCGAAAATTATAGAATCGTACCCGATAATGAAGCTGAATGTTTTGATATATACAATAAAGACGGGGAGCGTTTGGGGGCATTTTCCTATTCTGATATAAAAATAAGACAGGATGAAACAACAGGAAAGCAGTTTTTGATTTCTGAGCATGGAACGATGAGTTACGATGCCCTGGTATTAGATGATGAATTAAAAGATGCATTGCAGAATGTAATGGATAAAGATTCGCTGGATGTGGAGACTTTGCAGGGATTTACATTAAATACACATTCAGGTACCGGCATCCAGTATTTAGTAAAAGACGGTGAAGAAGGCAGAGGTGGCAAGGTTCTTCTGCAAAATGAAGCGGATCGGAAGAGGTATGAAAAATTAGCGGAGATGTATTTTGACAAATACCCTAATTTAATTGAGAGTCGGGAAGAAGGGTTTATCTGGGCTGATTTAGAGATTAGAGGAATGGCAAAACGGACAGATCAGGGAATTATATCCATAGGAGCTGATGGAATGTCATACAGTGACAATGAAAATTATAAAAACAATTGGAGTGTCCGGTTTTCTGGTTCTATGTATGAAAAGCTGTATGAATGGCTTCAGAATAACAAGGATAGCATGGAGGAAATCCATAAATTTTCTACATGGCAAAAGTTTTTTGACGAAATTGGTGGAACGTATGAAAGAGTCTGGTCGAAAGAAGAACTGGATCAGGGATATTTGAATAATTGAAAGAGGTAAAGATTGAAAATGAAAAGTAGAGGGTATCCATTACCTTAAGCACACAACAAATAAGCCATCTCACGGTGGCTGCTTTAAAAATTGAATATTGTATACATTAAGGCTATGCCGTTGCTGACTTGATCTTATAACCTTGATTTCTTGCAATCATGAGTGTCTGCTCTACGGTAATCTCACGATCCACAGGTTGTAAATCGGATTTTCGATAAAGTTCTGCATTATAGTTTTCTCCGTTCTTTGACATGTGGTATAATGCGGTAAGAAGCATTCTTGCTATCGCAATGATTGCTTTCTTGTGACCGCGACGCTTTTTGATACGGAGATAGCGGTTGCGAATTTCAGGATGCTTTTTACTGGTAACAACAGCATTCGCACACTGAACCAGTAAAGGTTTGATGTAGCATCCAGCCTTGGAAACCCGGACAGATTTTTTCTTCCCTGCACTTTCATTGTTGGTAGGAGTAAGGCCAGCCCATGAGCACAAGTGTTTCGCTGAAGGAAAAGCCTCCATGTTGGTACCGATTTCGGAAATGATACCGATGGCGGTGAAATCACTGCTGATACCAGGAGCGGTTTGAAGAATGGCAAGTTCTTGCTGATAGGGAGCAGCGAGCGCAAGAATGAGTTCTTCAAGCTCTGCCTTCCGGGATTCGAGGTTTTCATAATGAGCTTTGATTACTTTAAGCTTACCAGCCTGTTCCGGAGTGATTTATCCGTCAATAGCATCACGAAGTTCAGAAAGTTCCTTTTTCAAACTTTTGAAAACAAGAGGTTCAAGGTCAAAGGAAGTATCTGCGGGATTTTCCAAGATCTTATCCAGTATCGCCTGAGCAGATTTGCCGAAGGTGTCCGAGACAACGTTTCCCAACTGGATATTGGAAACCGTGAGACAGTTCTGCAAACGATTCTTTTCGCTTGATTTGAAACAGGTCAGCAATCCATTTGGCATCTTTCTTGTCAGTTTTCTTTCCACGGATAGCCTTAACGTATTTAGGATGAGCAAGGACAATCTTACAGTCTTTTTCTAAGATGTTATAAACAGGAATCCAGTATTTACCAGTGGATTCCATACAGACATCCTTGCAATTCCGGTCGAGTAGCCATTGTAACAAAGTTTTCAGACCGCTCGTGTAGGTCGAAAACCGATGGCTCTCGTAAGAAGTAACGCCTTTATCGTTTGTAGAAGCGATGCAGGCAACTACAAAAGTCTTGTGGACATCAATGCCACAACAGATTTTGTACACGATTTTTAAAGCCATAGGGACTCCTTTCAGAACCAGAAGGTTCACTTAAGATTATAGGGAGAGACGGCATTGACTGAACGCCTAAGCAATAAACGAGATTGTTTATACAAAGATAAGATTACGTGCTCTAAGTCACACTTATTTGTGCTTGAAAAGGCGGACTACACATATAAATATGCGGTCATCCGGCAAGCCGGACAGCCTACTCACCTCCCCGTGATTTGTAGTATACCGAGTTCCCTACAAGAAGAATTATAAAGAAAAAGTAGGTTCAGGGAAACATTTTCATAACGTTTTGTGCCTGAGCGAAGCGAAAGGAATGGATATAAATATGAACAGTTAATTACTTCTGGTAGTAATGGAGAACCAAACTGGTCTTATATTCCATCGAAAGGAAAAAGTACAAAAACGCAGACTGAATTTGTAAGTGAGATTAAGAAACTGGCACAAAAGGCTGCCAATGCTACTGATAAAACAGAACAAGACTCTATTTCAAGGCAGGTATTGCGGTTAAGGGCAGAATATATGTCGGAGGTTGCACCGGATAGAAAGCAGTTGTACCAACAAGCAAAAAGTGCAATGAAAAATCGAAATACCAATCCAAAATGTAAAGGTATCGGAGAATTAACCTTACTGGATTTTTTGAAACAGGCAGAGGGAAAAAATCAGAATCTTGCAGACAAGCAGATTGCACTGGCAGGAGGCGGAACATTAAATTTCACAATTTTAACATCAGGTGGTTATGGTGTTCAAATTCAGAGTCAGGGTGTGAATGTATTGTTAAATACCGGTGCCGGCTGGGGATACGAAATGACTCCGGCAGAACTTACAAAAAAAGATGAATTTTATTCCATTTACTGGAAGGAATATAACGCCGTAAAGAATGGTATGAATTCTGAATTAAAAGAATTACCGGATTATCTGGAAAAAAGACCAGTTTTTGAAGCGAAAGCCTAATAATAATAATGCAATTCAAAAAAAAGGGGGGATTGATATATGCAGATTAGTTCTAACTATTCCATGAATGGTGTGCCGTATGAAAACAGGCGCAGACAGAAAGATATTCCTCAATTTAGTACAGAACGTGCTAAACAGGAAAATAAGAGTATAAATCCATATATGGAAGATACGGATTTTAACGAAAAAGCATTTGATATGATTGGTTCGAATGCTCCGCAGGATGTAAAAGATGCATGGATGGAAGCAGCGAAGGAAGTAAATGCGAATGGTCTGGGAATAAAGAAAAATGGAATGTTGAGCCATATATCACAGATGATGGTACAAAGGCTGAATAAGCAGATGAATGGTGAGGGCGATGTGGATAACATCGACATTTTGGGAAACACAACAGATTCTGCAATTCAGGCAACGAAACAGGCTCTGTATAATTTAGACCATCCACTGGAATATGTTCCGAAAAGCATAGAGGTTCAGAGGGCTTGCATGAAAAAAAGATAATTCTATGTTGCGTTTCTGGAAAGATTGGAAAAGTTATAATTGACTGGAACAGAAACGGAAAATGACAACGATGAGACATATATAAAATTATTTAGGAGATAACATATGAGTGATAGTACCATTCACATTGGAACTCTTGCTTCAAACAATGTAACAGCAGCACAAGCACTTGTAAAGGCATGGGAGCGAAATGGTCGTGAACTTCAGAATGGGGAAAAGAGCTTACTACTATCATTATAAGCAGATGATTTATGATGTTCTGGCTTATAAAAAGGGAAATGGGACAATTCCAAGATATCAGATTCAGATGGATGTGGGAGGCAATTAAAATAAGTAGTATAGGAAGTCAGTAGTGCGTGAATAAACTGCTGACTTCTTTTTTTGATAGATACAGTCACTCCCAGGAGCGTGTGTCGGATAAAACAAATTAACAGGAAGCAGATAAAGCGATATATGTGATATTCTATTTTACAACAAAAAAAGGTCGGTTCACAACATGGCGGCTAGCTATTTAAAGAACTTTTTCGATATAATAAATATAATTGTATGTAAGTAAGGAAGTGACAAGATGCAAATAGCAATCTGTGATGATGAAAAATCTATAGGATTGATATTAGAAGAAAAAATAAAGAAATTATTACCGGATGCAGTAATAGATAAATATTTATCTGGTGATGAATTGATTGCAAGTGGTTGTGAGCCGGATATTCTATTTTTAGATATTCAGATGCCAGGAATGGATGGAATGGAAACGGCAAGAATTCTGCGTCAGAAAAATGAAAGAATGGTATTGATATTTGTAACTGCTGTGGAGGAGTATGTTTTTCAGGCATTTGATGTTGCAGCATTTCATTATCTGGTGAAACCATTTTCAGATGAAAAATTTGAGAAAGTTGTGAAACGTGCAGTCAGAAGCATTGAAAAATATTCTGAAAATCAATCGGATGAAAAATACATGATGGTGCAGTCCGGAGGAAGCCATATGAAAGTGTTTTTGAAAGATATTGTGTATGCCGAGGTATATAATCGAAAAGTCATTATCCATACACGCGATACGAATATTGAATATTATGGAAAATTGCAGGAACTGAGTGAAATAGCGGGAGCAGATTTTTTTCGTACACACAGAGCCTACCTCGTACATTTCAAATATGTTCAGAAATATGATGCAAATTGTGTGACGATGGAAAATGGAACTGCATTGATTGCAAAACAGAATTATTCTGAGTTTGTAAAACAATATTTGAAATATAATCAGAGGAAAGGAAAAGAAATCGGATGAGTTGGGTAGAAAAATGTTGGATGGTTACATCGAAGATTTCTGTTATTGCACTCCTTATGATTACAGGAATCTATTTTGGAAAATTTGTTTGTCCCTATATAAAAAAGAAAAAAGGGGCTGTGGCAGTCAGTATTGTTTATATTACGATTATGCTTGTTTTATATATGATTCCGCCACAGATTGATAATTTTTCCGCATATCTGATTGGAGTTATAGCAGCGTTTCTTGCAATGTATGTAGAGGACAGAAGAAATATATATCAGAAAATATTTCTTGCAATTACGTTCTTTTCTATCCGATGGTTAACGGTTGCAATGGCAGCCAGACTTGATGATCTTGTTACAAAAGCACTTGTATTTCGGAATATGAGTGCGGAAAAAGTGTGGTTGCAATATGGACTATATGTTGGAACCAGAGTTTTGGATATTGTACTTTGTATTGCTTTTATTGCGGTTGCAATAGGACTGATCAATAAAGCGTATAGATACAAAAAAGATGAAATGAGTGTCAAAGAGATGGTAATGCTTATTATACCTTCACTTGTAGGCGTCACTGGGTATGGCATTTTACAATATTATCTCATGATATACGAAAGAGATACTGGAAAGAACTTGATTGATACATATGGATTTTATGGAGCTTTAAGCTTTTTACACTATCTGATTTCCATAGTTGCTATTCTTGTTGTGATTGTAATGTTTCAAAACTGGAAAGAGATGCAGGAAGAACAGCGGGGACAAGAGCTGGTATTAAATCAGATCAGTGACATGAAAAAGCATATTGAGGAAGTCGAAAAGTTGTATCGGGATATTCGCTCCATGCGCCATGATATGGGAAATCATATACAGACACTGGAACATCTGGTGGCACATAATAATATGGATGATGCTACAGAATACTTGGAACATCTGAAAAATGAATGGGACGAGGTATCTCCGGAAATAAAGACAGGAAGTCCGGTAATTGATGTTATTTTGATGGAAAAGCTGAGAGAAGCAAAAGAAAGGCAGATTCGGTTTCTGTCGGATTTTCATTATCCGCAGAATACGAAGTTAAATGCATTTGATTTGAGTGTGATCATGAATAATGCCTTGAATAACTGCATGGAAAATGTAAGTGGAGATGATCCGTATATCAGCATTTCTTCTTTTAGGAAAAACAGTATCTTTATGATAACCATAAAAAACAGTTTTGTGGGTCATCTTAATTTTGGTGACAGCGATTTGCCAGAAACAACCAAATCTGGGAGGGAACATGGAATGGGTTTGAATAACATTCGCCGGGTTGTCAGAATGTATATGGGAGATATATCTTTGGAGCAGGGAAATGAGGAAGTAATCCTTAGCATTATGATGCAGGTAGAATAAAGAAATAAATTGGCACTATGTATTTTGTAAATTACAGAAATTACAGAATTTTTTGATGCTTCACAACGAAAAAAGGGCGGTTCACAACATCGCAGTTTATTGTGAAGAAAGATATGCCGAAAGAAAAAATAAAGAGAAATCATGTTATACAGATTTTTAGGAAACGGATTTCAGAGTATTAGCTCAAGGAGGACAACGAAATGATGAAAATTAATGGATTTAACGGAACGAATACGCAGACAGGAGCAATGGGAATGGCACAGGCGAATGATTCTGTGAGTAAAAATATTCAGAATCAGATTGCAAATGCACAGCAGAAATTGCAGGACTTATCATCAAATGAAGAACTGTCATTAGAGGATAAGATGAAGAAACGTCAGGAGATACAACAGGAAATTACAAATCTCAATCAACAGTTAAGACAGCACCAGATTGAACAGAGAAAGGAACAGCAGAGTAAAAAAACATCTATGGATGATATGGTGGCTGGTACAAAAAATACATCTGCAAAGAAAGGAACAGGCTTGTCACAGGCAGGTATGCGGGCAATGATTTCCGCAGATTCATCTATGAAGCAAGCAAAAGTGCAGGGTAGTATGGCAACACAGATGGAAGGAAGAGCCGGTGTGATTGCGTCTGAAATCAAGCAGGATGCCGGAAAAGGCAATACCGAAAAGAAAGAAGAAGAACTGGCAGATTTGCAGGCAAAAGCGCAGTCTGCAACAGCATCACAGATGTCTTCACTTTCAGATGCAAATAAATCTATGGAAGAAGCAGTAAAGGCAGACAACAGTACAGATGCATCAGATAATGCAGATGTCAAAACAGAAACAGCAGAAACAATAAAAAATCCAGCATCAGAAAGTGGACAGTCGGTAGTATATACACCGATAGATATACGTTTATAGTTCGGAAAGGAGGCTGGTGTTATGCCAGAAATCAAAAGTTTTAGTGATTATACAAAAACTTACCTTGATGAAAACAAGTGCAGATTCTCTGAAAAAATCAGCAGATGCTTTGAATGACTCTTCTCTTTGGGAAAAAAAGAAAATAAAAAAGAAAGATGAAAAAACGGGGGAAGAGATTGAGGTAGAGGATTATGACTGGGATAAAATCACCAAGGCAGTAAAATCTTTTGTTGAAGATTATAATGATGTAGTTAAGGAAGCCGGAGAATCTAATACAAAGGATGTATTGCGAAATGCTTCATGGATGACTGGAATGACAGACAAAAACAGTAATATGCTTGCCAAAATAGGTATTACCATAGGAAAAGGAAACAAGTTGGAATTAGATGAGGATGCTTTAAAGCAGGCAGATATCAGTTCGCTGAAAACGGTCTTTACAGGATATAATTCTTTTGTAAGCAAAATATTGCAGAAAGCAACTGGTATATCTAATGCTGCAAACCGGGCGAGTGCAACCTATACAAATAATGGTACGTACTCTAAGACGGATTCTTCTTTGACATCAAGCAAGATAGATAAAGAAGTATAAAAATATTACACAAGTAGTCCGATATATAAAATAGTTATCATTAATTACTGAACATAAAACGAAAGGTGAGAGATGTATTATGAATATTGATTACGGTCAGTTTTACAGAGGAACAACGAATATTCCTTCATATGGGAACGGTACATATAAGAAAGATACCCTTGTAAAGTATGAATTTAACACTACGGATGAACATGGCAATAAGGTTATGGACAAGATGTCAAGGGAAGAAACTCTGCAGGCGATGAAGGATATTGGTTCGCAGTATGGAGATGCGGTTATTGTTGAGCTTTCGGGAGACGGAATGGCTGCACTTGTGGAAAACAAGAAAGGTATAGTGGATGCCAATGTAACGAAAGAGCAGCGGGAAGCAATGGATGCGAGAAATGCAGTGTTTCAAAAAGAAATCACGCAGGTTGATAAGTCATTAGAATTTCCAGCATATTCCGGGATGTACGGTGCAGACAAGGCGGTTGTATCTGCGGTGGAGAACTGTAGCAAAGAGGAGCAGGGATTTGTGTATGATATCATTCGTCAGAATTTCCTTGTCGGAAACACTGGTTTTATGACAGAGGAAGAACGGCGGGCAAATATTTCACTTGGTATGAAAAAAGCGGAATATGCGGCAGAGAATTTTATCCCGGAAGATAGCAGAAAATCATTTTTGGAAGCGATGGAGTCTATCGCAAAGCTTGCGAGCGCAGGAAAAGCCGACAATAACGGAAATATGGACTATGGAGTACGGAAAGGTAGATATCTTGGACATGGCAGTAATCTTATAAAGACTACAAATGCGCTTGATATGATGAGGACGATGGACGGCAGTGCATACACGGAATATCAGAAGATTAGTAAAGAAAGCAGCAATGAGGACGGACAGCTTAATGCATTAAAATACCTTACAAATTGGTATGGAAATGCAGCAAAGAAGAATCCATCAATGGTCGACGATTACGAAAAGCAGTCGGAGGAATATGTGGAGAAAAATGTAAAAGACCAGAAGCTGGATGCAACTTTTTCAGATATAAAGACAGAGAATAAAGCAACTTTTCTGAAAAGTCTGAAAGCATTTCAGAATAATAATCCTAATTTTCTCTCATCTATCATAAACCGGGAGCTGGCATCTAAATTTTGGGGTATTTGAGAACCGTAATTTGAAGATATTATATACAGATTGAGGTAAGAGGATGAATGTAAACACAGTAAGGCATAAAAGGATTCGGTAAAAGGGAAATATCACATTGGTGCATTGGATGGCATCACCAGAGAGTAGAGTGGCAGAAAGTCAGTAGATATAATTTGTAAGTGAGATTAAGAAACTGGCACAAAAGGCTGCCAATGCTACTGATAAAACAGAACAAGACGCTATTTCAAGGCAGGTATTGCAGTTAAGGGCGGAATATTTGTGCAGACATTAAGCGATTACTTTTCATTGACTTTCATTTATACCAATGATAAAATTTTAAAATTAGCTCAGGGAGAGATTGTTCGGTAAAACTTATACAGAAATAATTCAAGCAAAGTTCAGGAGAATGTAAAAATGACAAAGGACGAGTATTTAATAACAGACCCACCCCTAAAAGCGTTGACTGTTTTTGCAATGCCTATGATTTTAGGCAGCTTTTTTCAACAAGTTTACAATATGGCTGATTCAATCATCGTCGGTCAATTTGTAGGCTCATCTGCGCTTGCAGCCGTCGGTGCCTGTGCCGCACTTACGAATGTTTTTATTTGCATAGCACTCGGTGCAGGTGTAGGCGCAGGTGTACTTGTAAGCCGTTATTTTGGTGCTCAAGATTACGGGAAGATGAAAACAATCGTTTTTACTTCTTTAATAAGTTTTTTGCTTTTTAGCGTATTTCTCGGTGTTTTTGGATTTTGCACTTCTCATTGGATGATGAGCATACTGCAAACGCCTGCGGATATAATGAAAGATGCGGTGCTGTACTTACGTATCTATTTTGTTGGCTTTCCATTTTTATTTATGTATAATATTCTGTCAACCATGTTCACTTCAATCGGTGAATCAAAAATTCCGTTATGGCTTTTAATATTTTCGTCTGTTTTGAATATCATTATGGACCTTTGGATGGTGAGAGGTCTTAAACTCGGAGTATTCGGTGCAGCTCTTGCCACTCTTATTGCACAAGGTATTTCAGCCGTACTTTCGCTTTTGATTTTTCTTTACCGTATGCGAAAATATGCAGGTTTGTTTCATTGGTTTGACAAAAAAGAACTGCGTACAATGCTTAAAATCGCCGTTCCGTCTATACTTCAACAATCAACCGTATCAATCGGTATGATGATTGTGCAAGCGGTTGTAAATCCGTTTGGCACGCAAGCACTCGCGGGATATGCGGCAACGATGAGAGTTGAAAATGTTTTTTCACTGATATTTGTATCCATCGGAAATGCCGTGTCGCCATTTGTTTCGCAAAATCTCGGTGCCGGAAAAATCAGCCGCATTAAGAAAGGTTACCGTGCCGCATTACTGTTGGATGCATGCTTTGCCGTTCTTGCCTTTATAGTTATTGAAACAATGCACACACAAATTTCTTCACTTTTCTTAGGAAAAGACGGAACGGAATTAGCGTATCAAGTGTCCGGTGATTATATGAAATGGATTGGCTACTTTTTCATACTTATGGGCATTAAAATGGCAACAGACGGTGTTCTTCGTGGAATCGGAAATATGCGACCGTTTTTAATTGCAAATATGGTTAACCTTGCAATTCGTTTGTCCGTAGCATTGATTTTTGCGCCTCGTTTCGATATTGCCTTTGTTTGGCTTGCTGTACCGGCAGGCTGGCTTGCAAACTTTGTCATTTCTTATGTGGCACTAAGAAAATTCTGGCCTAAGGATACTTTGGCTTAAAAATTAACAGACTCATTCAACTAAAACCCTGTTTTATTATACTCATACAAGCAGATTTACATCTGCCTGTGTGAGTTTTTTATTAACATTATCTTTGCACTAACATTACTGGAGTGTATTTGGGGAATGTTAAGAGAGCAATTCTAATTAACAAATTCCAGCTTGCAGACATGTTTGGTGTATCTCGCCAATGGGTTTCAAAATGGGAATCAGATAATGTATATCCGGAAACAGATAAGCTGATTGTCTTACTTTATTATCAAACATTATATTGGTGGAGTAAGAGAACTGGCAAAAGAATTTGAACCTGTAAGGGATAAAAATATTGTAATAGAGGCGAAAGATAAGTTAGCAGGTAAATTTGCTTCTGAAAATCATGCCGGGCCAAAAGATGTGGCGGATTTTATGGATTTAGAGGATGAAGAAAGTATAGAAATGACCAAGCGGGATGCTTACGAACAAGTGCAGGCATTATTGAACTTAATATAGGTATTCAAAAACATTAGGGATGTAATAGTCTCACCGGTCTCAAAATATTTCTTGAAACCGGTGAGACTAACCTCAGTAGAATGCTTTCTGCATGTCAAGTAATTGCAGGTATAGTGCTTTAACAGTCTACACAG
>OHBU01000693.1_pt1 | contig 11501 bp, 6 predicted proteins | sample 1577421 | NCBI WGS metagenome assembly OHBU01 (sample SAMEA3879550, study PRJEB24766) | human gut metagenome | biome: human-associated habitat; feature: feces | place: USA | collected 1985/1987 | reverse complement strand
TAGAATAGTTAGAGTATTATTTTATGTTTAACATAGAAAGGAACAGAAAATCCGTATGAGCAAGATGATTTTACCGAAGGGGTATAAATCAGAGCTGAATCTGTATGATACCCAGATTGCTATCAAGACCGTAAAAGATTTTTTCCAGACGCTGCTTGCCGAAAGACTTCATCTTTTACGTGTATCCGCACCTTTATTTGTTGACCCCTCTTCCGGTCTGAACGACAACTTAAACGGTGTAGAGCGACCTGTTACATTTGATATATCCGGTCAGGATGGCCGTGAAGCCGAAATTGTACACTCTCTTGCAAAATGGAAACGTTACGCACTGAAAAAGTACGGCTTCCATGTAGGAGAAGGTCTTTATACCGATATGAGCGCCATCCGCCGCGACGAAGAAGTGGACAATATCCATTCCATTTATGTAGACCAGTGGGACTGGGAAAAAATTATTGAAAAGGAAGACCGTACCCTGGATACCCTGAAGGATACCGTCCGCAGTGTATACAAGGTTCTCCGTAAGACCGAGAAATACATGTCCATTCATTATGACTACATAGAAGAAATTCTTCCTCATGATATTTTCTTTATCACCACAAAGGAACTGGAAGAAATGTTCCCGGACAACACACCGAAGGAAAGAGAATACTACATCACCAAAGCAAAGGGTGCTGTCTGCATCATGCAGATCGGTGACCTTTTAGAGTCAGGTGAGCGTCACGACGGACGTGCGCCGGACTATGATGACTGGTCCTTAAATGCAGACATCGTGGTTTATTATCCGGTGCTTGATATTGCTTTAGAGCTTTCCTCCATGGGTATCCGCGTTGACAAGGATGCGCTTCTCTCCCAGCTTGAAAAAGCGAACTGCTTAGACCGGGCTGAGCTTCCTTTCCAGAGAGCCATTATTAATGAAGAACTGCCTTACACCATCGGCGGCGGTATCGGTCAGTCCCGTATCTGTATGTTCTTCTTAAGAAAAGCCCACATCGGCGAAGTACAGTGCTCTTTATGGCCGGATGACATGATGGCAGAAGCGGAAAAGGCAAATCTGCAGTTACTGTAATTTTCTTTGTAAAAAGAATGGAAGACGGTTTTATCTTTCTTCTTTATTCTTCGTCATCAAGCCGGGAAAGACCTCTTCCACTATCCCGAAGCCGCTAATCTGTCGTATATGTGAAGTCTGCCACACTTGGTTTGGTGAAGCCATAATCTGCCACATGATCGGCGGGCACGTTCAGTTCATAGAGCAGACCTGCTCCGGGTTCTATGGTACTGTAGATATCAGCCGACACCTGCATGAACACATTTTCCCCGTCCACGATGCAGAGGTTCTGGATTTCTTCCACTGTCACCGTTTCATCCGTTCCGTTTGAGAAATAGAGTGTCACAACCGTGTCGCCGTTATCGTACTGATACATCTCCACAACTCTTCCCACAAAAGCTCCCCGAAAAGTCACAACATAGTCAAGATTGAAGGAAAGCCAGAACTTTGCGCAGGGACGTCCGCTCTGTACGGCATCATAGCCGCCCTCCGTATGAATGGCTTGCAGATATTCGTCCTGCAGGTAGGACAGGGTCTCGTCCGTGTACTCAATTCTCCACTCCCCATTGTCATCGCAGCTTACAATGGTGGAAATCATGTAACTGTCCAGATCCGTCTGCGGGTAATCCGCCGGAACAGTGTAAAATAGAAGTGTCGCATATGCATAATTTCCGTCCTGCACGATGATGATCGGCACTTCATGTTCAAATTGACCAATGTCCCGGTACTCCATATTGTAATACTGCTCTATGGTGCTGTTATCCATATTACGGAACAATTCACAATAGGCGTCATAATCTCCTCCCGCCATGGTGCAGAGACTTTCAAACAGACGTACCACACTGTTTTCCAGATCACTGTACTGCATATCATAGCCGTCATCATAACCGTCGTCACCGTTGTTATCTCCGACCGGATATCCAATGCTGTCTGCATCCTCTGCATCCTCTGCGAGAAGAGGATTGTACGGCACGGAAAACCAATAATAATAGGAATCAAAGTACCCCTGAGAAGCCAGATATAACATAGTATATTTGTCTCTTCCCTGCGTGGTCATCGCAAATTCTTCCTCGGGCATCAGATAATAAAGAACTGTGCCGACTTGCAGGTATCCCTCCTCGTTAAAGGAGTTTTTTTCTGCATCCGGGTGCTCCCCGAGCAGCGCCTCCTCCGACTCATAGTGCTTCTTGCCGCGGACCTCCCAGATATCTCCGACCTCATCATAGATCCACATGGTGTAGCTTACGCCGCCGTCAAAGCTGGTAATCAAATAGTCCCCGCTGCCATCCTGTGGGAAAAAGTAATCTGCATCCCCGGCATCCGGCTCCATATCCTCCAACGTGAATTTCTGTACAAAGGGAGAATCCGGGGTATAGGTTTCGGATGCACAGTCTATATCGTCCAGAGTAACCCCTGTAGCCGTATTTTCCTTCCGGGCGTCCCCGTCCCGGTTCTTTCCGTCCTGTTCTTTGTCCCGGTCACTATCCGTATCTCCGTTCGCTTCCGCTTCTGTCCGCGTAACCGTTCCGGTCAAAAAGCCTGAGGGTCTGAACCCGGTAAAACTTCCTACGAGGATTGCAATCAGGCAGCCGAACAATGCGCCGGCTCCTACTGCCGCCAGATTTTTTCCTCTTTTAGAAACGGGTTCCGCCGCATCCGGCAGAGCAGTCTTCTTTTTCTTAAAAATCTCTGCTGCCATCAGAAGAACACTGTTCTCAGCAGCAACCGATGAAAGAAACAAAGTCAGTCCCAATGCCAGCCCCAACAGTGGAGGCAGGAAAAATGCACCTGCTGCCGCGAGCAGCATCATAACCGCCTGCGCAATCACGGAACCTGTGGAAAAGCAGCCCGGACATAACCCAAGCACCACCTTTTTGCAGGTAATTCCAAATCTGCGGAAAAATCCTCCCCTCTTAATATCGCCCACTACCTTAAAGACGCCGGTAATAGTCAGATAGAAAAACAGTGCGCTGAAAAGCTGATTCCGGACGCTGTTTACGCTGAAATATACCGGCAGTACATACGCCGTCAGAACGGCCGACACAAGTGCCGATGCAATGCTGCTCAAAAGGCTTTTCCAAAAGCGCTTTTTTTCATAGCTTCTGGCAATGCCGTAGAAGAAATTCTTGATTAGTGTTTTTAATGTTATCCTGCTCACGCCCCTACCTCCGTCACATCAACAGATTTCTCAGAACGGTATTGAAAACTGCCATGCAGATATACACGGCTGCGGCAATCAATGCGCCCCGTCCCACATGCAGCCAGTTGATCTTCCTGTAGTCGTCCGGCTCTTTTCCCGCCGCGCGTCCCATGGCAAGTTCATAAATCTCTTTTAATGATTGCTGTGTCTTAGAAAATTCAAAGCGGTCAAAGCGTTCTTCCTCACCCAGCAGATATGTAAGCACCTGATATTTCTCTTCTCCGCACGACACCACCGTCGCATGAATCTTTGACCGGGTGCAGGTCTGGATTTCCACAAGGTTCTCTCCGCTCTCTGCCGCAGAGGAAAGTCTGGTCAGGATCTCCAGTTCCACGATTTTTTCCGGCACCGGGCACTCACAGTAGAGAATACCCTGCCTTTCCGTTACCTTCATCCAGCTGTCCCGAATCGGTGTGTAATGGAACAATTCACTTCCCGCAGTCTGTCTGAAACGTACCCTGATGCTTGCTCTGGGTGCACACAGTGCTTTCACCACGTCCTCCATATCGGAGGACAGAATGATCCTGCTTCCTTTTTTCGTAATATAACCTTCCTGTGCAAGCTCCGCAAGCATGGCTTCACAATTCTGCTCCCCCAGCTTTTCCCTGTGTTCCGCGCACTTTGCAAGGAAATCGTTCATGGGTGCCTGCACTTCAATTCTGATTCCTGCTCTCTCTGCCATCAGGCTGATGGCTACATAAGGTATATTAAATTTTATCATTTATCCAACAGCCCCTCTTCCTCTAATTTTTCTATGGCAATATTGAACATCTTTACCAGCCCTTTGCCGACAAAGTTATTGTCTATGCAAACCTCGTTCGCCGTCTCGCAGATGCCCTCCAGAAACTTTCTGGTTCCCATTTCCCTGATACCTGCGGTAACCATGCCCCAGTCATCGTTCTTTGTAATGTCGAGCAGCTGAGCGGCAGTCTGTATGTTGGTGCCATACAGCCCCTTGTTCAGTGCATTGTCCACAATAATGTCTGTAGCGGCACGGGAGTTGGGTGCTTTCGATGCCTTCACAATATCATACATGAAATCTGTCAGGTGAATCACATTGCTGGTGATGCCCGCCGCATCGCCAGCCTGGGAACCGCCCAGCGCTATGGTAACCACCGTCTCCCATGTAGCCAGACCTTTGACCGGTGAAACTTTGAGACCTGGAACCGCAATTGTGCCGGCCGCAATACCGACTGCCGTATCCGTTGCCACCGTTCCGCCGAAGCTGGTCGCAAATCTGGCAACAGCATCCTCAAGCGGTACGCCTTTCTTTGCGGAGGAAATTGCCTGTATCAGAGAGGCCAGTGAAGTACAGGCAAGACTGTACTTCGTTCCGCCTTTCGGAAGATAATCATCCAGCATCCCCACCGTGGTGCTCAGATATCCGGTGGCCGCACTAAGCGCGTCCAGACGTTCCTCCTCGGACATTCCCGCATATTTTCTGGTAATCGCTTCCAGCCCTTTTATCTCCGCCTGGTCCAGACTGTTTCTCACCCACTTGGGAACCCATATCCCGTATGCAGCCATCATGGCAAAAAGCAACGTATTGAACGTGATGATTCCTTTCTTGAACAGATCCAGCAGGTAATCCAATATGTTCTTCTCCTCATCCCCCAGACCGAAAGCAGCCTCTGTTATCGTGTCGCTTCCTGTATTTTCCTTATCCATGTCCCCGGCATGGTCCTTTGTGGATGTATCCTCTTTTGTCCAATCATAGTAGGGAATACGCGTCCAGCCGGATTCTCTGTAGGGTTCTTCCTCCACACCTGTAAAATCGCTCAGATCTCCATAAGACACATGACCTGTGAAAAACTCGACCTCCTCCGGCTCCATCCCCTCCACATAATAATATTCATACATGTTATTCAAGAGCCAGTGTGTGGGAGAATTTTCCCGTGCATAAAGGGTAATGCCATAGATTCTGTCATTATCCATAAATCCTTCATAATAGGAGAATTCATCATTCATGCCCGGAAAATCATAGTTTCCAATCACCACATCATACCAGCCGAAGGCGTCCGGGGAAATGCTCTCTATATTGTCGCCCAGAGGAATATCCGTCAGGGACAAACAGCCTTCAAATGCACCGGAAGCTATGGTAGTCAGGTTCTCCATCATGGGCAGTTTTTTAAGTGACACACAGTTTTGGAACGCCCGGGCACCGATATACTTCACGTTGTCACAGCCCACCATCCACCGCAGAAAAGCCGACTGGCAACCGTATATGTACTCCACCCGGTTTTGCAGGTTTATCCTGTAAATACGGTTATTGGAGATATCGATTCCTCTTACCTGATAACCATCCAGATGTAAGGGAACCGTCACGTTTCTCGCCGTGCCGTCATAGCTTGCGACCGCATAGACTCCGTCCTCATCCTCTTCTGTGTATGCCAGATACCAGCCCCCACCGTACCGGATATTCTGATTACTCAGTTTTCTGAAATAACGGGTTGCCTTTCTCTTAGGATTGGAATATGAATAGACTGTATTTCCCTTTTCGTCCTCATACCTGCCGGGAAGTCCGATGTCCACCGGCTCAGGATTCAGAGCGTAGAACGTGTAGGAATAATTGTTTACATCCGTACTACCTGTTGTGGTCAGCAATGCCTTTCTCTCCTTGCGGGACAAATCCGAATAGATCCGCATGATCGGCTCCGCCGCCTGAACACACACGGGAGCTGCCAATGCCTGCACTACGCACGCCAGCACAATTCCCATGACACATTTTTTTAATTTGCGTCGCTTCATTTTCTCACCCTTTCTTCTTGTCTCGTAACACCTGACCGTATCTATGTCAATTTTATAGTGTTTAGTCAAACAGATATATTATAAAATATAGTATATCATATATACAAAAGAAATAGGAAATATTATATGTTAAGAAGGCGTTAAGAACAAAAAATTTTCCTTAATTCGTCCACACTGTGTGCCAGAAAGTCCGGTTTTTCGGCAAGTAGCTCTTCTTCGGAACCGTACCCGTATGTGACGCCCACACTGATCACGTCTTCCGCCTTCGCCCCTATGATGTCAAACTTCCGGTCACCCACCATATAGGTACATTTTCTTTTTGCCGCATCAAATAGGGCAGTTTCTTCTATTTCTGCCTTCTCCGCATCCTTTTCGTACAGCCTCTTAAGCGCCTCCGCCACCACTTCTTTTTTATCCGTGCGTCTGCCGTCCAGTTCGCTGCCCACTACGGCATCAAAATAGCTGTCGATGGAAAAATGGGTAAGAATTCTTTTCACAAAAACCTCCGGCTTGCTGGACGCAACGGAGAGAAGCATTCCCTCTTTTTTTAAGGAAGAAAGCAGCTTGGGGATACCCTCGTAAACCTCGTTTTCAAAAATGCCCACATCCTTAAAACGCTCCCTGTATTTTTCCACCGACTGCTCTGCCTTTTCGTCCGAAAAGCCGTAAAATTCCATGAAACTCTGCTTTAAGGGCGGTCCGATAAACGGCGTCAGCTTCTGCAGATCCGGCTCCTCTATGCCTGCTGCCGCAAGCGCATACTGTACGCAGGTAGTGATGCCCACCATGGGGTCCGTCAAAGTTCCGTCCAGATCAAACAATACATATTTTTTCATATTCCGTTCCTTTCTTCTTGCAGTCGCTTTACTTTTATAAATAATACAATCGCCTTACTTTTATAAATAATCATTGACAAATTTCTGCAAAACCCTTATAGTTTTCTTCGTAAAACAGAAACATTGCTAGGGGCGCATTTCGCTGAGATTGTATCTTCGGATACTAACCCTCACTACTTGAACCGGATAATACCGGCGTAAGGAAGCAACGAGACATCTTTTCCGATGCTCATTACTTTGTGTCCCTCTTTGTCAACCAAGGAGGTTTTTTTATGTCTAAAAACAAAACAAAAATTCTTGTGGAAGGCGCTGTTATGGTGGCACTGGCTACCGTATTAAGCTACGTTCGTGTTTACCGTCTTCCCTGGGGCGGCTCCATTACCCTGCTGTCCATGCTTCCTATCGTGCTTTTCTCCATCAGAAGAGGATTGGGAGCAGGTCTTACCGTATCCTTCGTATTCTCTTTAGTGCAGTTTACCCAGGGTATCGTTGACGGTCTCTTCGGCTGGGGGCTTACGCCCGGCATGCTCATTGCCTGCATTCTGCTTGACTATATCGTGGCATTCACGGTGCTCGGTCTTGCCGGAATTTTCCGTAAAAAAGGTCTTGCAGGCTGGATAGGCGGTATTACACTTGCTATTGTTCTCCGCTTTGCATGCCACTTCCTGTCCGGCGTAATCATATGGAAGAGCTTCGGCGAGCTGTGGAACGGTTTCTCCACGGACAATACCTTCCTTTACAGCTTTTTGTATAACGGAAGCTACATGCTCCCCGAATTAATCTTCACCCTGATCGGCGCTATCGCCCTCTTAAAGGTACCGCAGACCAAGCGTTATCTGATTACCACCGAAGACTAATCCGGTGCTATGTGCCCTGCCCCTTTTTAAGGTGCAGGACAACTTAAAACAGGCAAAAGTCATTCCCTATAGTTGCACTTCACAGCCTAAATAAAAGGAATAGAGGATACACTCCTTCATCCTCTTTCCCGTTAGGTTGTGGAGTGCTTTTTCATAGTAATCTATCTGTGTCTGATACCGTTTAACCAATTCTTCGCCATTTGCCACCACATCCGTTTTATAGTCTAAAAGCACAATGCCGTCCTCTTCCTCAAAATACGCATCCACAATACCCTGAATAAGAACCGTTTCACCTTCCTTGGTTTCCACACCGTACACAAATGGCTGCTCTCTGAAAAGCTTTCCGTTTTCCTGGGCTTTCCGCATTCTGCCCGCTAACGGCGACTGTAAAAAGTGCAGGATTTTGTCCACTCTTATGGCTTCTTCGTATTCGGCGGACAATCTTCCTTCCTGCAGGAAATCCTGCATAACCGCTTTCACATCCTGCCAGTTCGCATAATTTTTTGTAAAATCCACCAGCTCCATAAGCCGGTGCATGGCGCTTCCCCTTGTGGTTCCGGAGATTTTTTCTTTTTCCCGCATAAAGTCCGGCACGTAGGGAACCACTTCCTTTTCCGGGAAAAGCTCCGCAGTTTCTTCCTTTTCCTCCAAGGCTGCCATTTTCAGTTCGGAAACCGTTGTCTTGGTATACAGATTTTGTAGATTCTCGTACGGGTAAACAAACGAAAACCGCTCCGTCAGCTTTTTGAGAGCCTCCGCATCCGCTGTCCTGTCCGTAAGCAGTCTGCGTTTCCGGCTCTCCCTGTCCACTTCCTCTTTGATGGCACAAAGACCTAAATTCTCCATGGTCACTACCTTTATGTTGGAAAATACCGGTAGCAAGAACTGCAAAAAGCTGGTTGCCGATGTCAGCTCCGCATAGGATAAAGGCGGTCTGCCGTCGCCTTTGCCGGCTGTCTCTGCCCGGCTGTCTTCCCCAAGCTGCACCTTTTCTTCCGTCTTTTCCGTGCAGGCGGTCAAAATCAGCTTCTCCCTGGCACGGGTCATGGCAACGTACAATACACGCAGCTCCTCCGCCAGATTATCTAATTTCATTTTGGTTGCCAGAATATTTTTCCGCAGGGTCTTATTTTTGACACGGCTCTCCGTGTTCACATAATCCACGCCCAGTCCCAAATCCATGTCCATAATGATGGGGCTTGCCGCATCCTGCATGTTGAATTTTTTGGACAGACCTGCCACTATCGCCACCGGGAATTCCAGACCCTTGCTCTTATGAATACTCATAATCCGCACCACGTCCGCATTTTCATCCAGAGTAACCGCTTCTCCGTAGTCCACGTCGTATTTCTCCAGCTGTTCCACATAACGGATAAAGTGGAACAGGCCGTAATAGCTGTTCTTTTCATAAGCCGCCGCTTTGGTAAGCAGCATTTCCGCATTGGCAAGCCGCTTCTCCCCGGCGGGCAGCGCCGATACATAGGCGAGGTAATCGTGCTCCTCAAAAAGGGTCTGCAAAAGCTCCAAAATGGTCATATAGGTCGCATATTCCCGGTACCTGTCGATTTTTGCAAGAAATCCTGCATATTTTTCTTCCGCATGACGCCGTAAATTTTCATACAACGGCTCATCCTTTTCCTCCACGCTGCGAAGAACCGCCACCTCTTCCTCCGTAAAGCCTCCAAACACGGATTTCATTACGCCGTACAGGGGAATATCCTGCAGCGGGTTGTCCAATACCTTTAAGAATAACAGCACATCCTGAATTTCTTTGGATGCAAAATAGCCTGTTTTTCCTTCAATATAGGCAGGAATACCCTGGGATGCCAGCGTGTCCTTGAAGGGTTCGTCCCAGCCGCTGTTGGTACGGAGCAGAACGACAATATCCTTGTAACGGACTGGCCGCAGCGCTCCGGTTTCTTTATCCGTTACCTGAAAACCGGCAAGCAGCTCTTTGATTTTAGCTGCAATGAGAAGCGCCTCCGTCTGTCTGGCATCCAGCTCCGCTTCTTTTTCCGGCTTTTCTATCAGGAGCAGCTCGCTCTCACAGCCGGGATTTTCCGGGTATACGGCTCCGGCATAAAGCGCCGCTTCCTCATCGTATACAATACCGCCCAGCTCTTTTTGCATGATTTTGGAAAAAACATCGTTTACCGTATCAATGACTTCGTTCCGGCTACGGAAATTTTTATGCAAATCGATTTTCCGGTTTTCCCCGTCCGTCAGGGAATAGGTGTCGTATTTCTCTAAAAAAAGCTCCGGTCTTGCCAGTCGGAATTTGTAAATGCTCTGCTTCACGTCGCCTACCATAAAACGGTTCTTTTTGCCTTCTTCCTCCCTTGCCACCGCCTTTAGGAGATATTCCTGCACTAAATTGGAGTCCTGGTATTCGTCAATCAGCACCTCTTCAAAATAATCCCGGTATTCCAGCGCCGTTTTCGTGGGCATCATATTGCCCTCTTCGTCCTCTTCCACCAGTATCTGCAGGGCATAATGCTCCATATCCGAGAAATCCAGCAGCTTTTTGTCCGTCTTTTTGGCTTTCAGCCGCTCCATGAATTCCAGGCTTAAGTCCACCAGCGACTCCACTGCCTCCGCTGCCGTTTTTGCCTGACGGAATACGGTTTCGAAGGGCAGGTTAAAATAGGAGGTCTGCATTTTTTTGACCATGTTTTTTATTTTGTCATGTAGGTTCTTTACCTGCTCTCTTTTTTCTGTAGAAACGGAGTCGTCTTTTTTTCCCGGAAATTTTCCCGGTGTAAAAGCCGGAAGCAGTTCGGAAAGACGCACTAAGTTTTCGGCACGGGCTATCTTTTCGATTGCCTCCCTCTCCTGTTCCAGCACCTCGCCGTACATGTAGGGACCGTCCGGTTCCTCACAGATGCTCTCTGCCCGTTTCAGCTCCTCCGCGACACCGGCAAGCAGCTTCTGTAAATGTCCGAACAGAAACACCCCGGCATCCGATGCGGCAATATCCTCCACCGTTTCGTATACATAATCTTTTTTCCGTTCCCGAAGCCATTTTTCGGGGAACGGATAGCTTAACGCATACCTGTAGAGCTGCAGAATGTGCGACTCCAGCACACTTTCCCTGCCGCTCGGGCAAAAATATTCGATGGTGTGGAAAAACCGTTCTTCCCCAGAGGCAAAATGCTCTTCCAGCATTTCCTTCATCACGTCCTGGGACAGCAGCTCCACTTCCCCTTCATCCGCAATCCGGAAGGCAGGATCCAGACCGATGTCCTCAAAATTGTTGCGCAGCACAAACAGACAGAAGCTGTCAATCGTGGTAATCTGGGCGTTGTGGATAATCGCCGCCTGCCTCTGCAGATGCTCGTTTCCGCCGTCCTCATTGAGCCTCTTTAAGATTGCCTGGCTGATACGCTCCCGCATCTCGGCCGCCGCCGCCTTGGTAAAGGTCACCACCAGCAGTCTGTCGATATCCACCGGATTTTCTTCCCGGCATACCATTTTCACAATACGCTCCGAAAGCACCGCCGTCTTGCCGCTTCCGGCTGCCCCCTGAATTGCAAGGATCCGATCCTGTGTATTACGAATGATGGCATTCTGTTCTTTCTGGATCGTTGCAACTACGGATTTCATCTTCGTTCCGCTGTTCTTTCCAAGTGCATCAAGCAGAATCATATCATTGATCTTCTCATCGGTATCGACTGCATTATGCAGTCTTCCATTGCTGATATCAAATTGCTTCTTCTCTACGATCTTTCCAAAATATTCTTTATCGGGTGCCTGATAGGATGCCTCGCCCTTCTCATAATCATAATACATCGATGCGATCGGAGCACGCCAGTCAT
>OHBU01000691.1_pt1 | contig 11514 bp, 10 predicted proteins | sample 1577421 | NCBI WGS metagenome assembly OHBU01 (sample SAMEA3879550, study PRJEB24766) | human gut metagenome | biome: human-associated habitat; feature: feces | place: USA | collected 1985/1987 | reverse complement strand
AGCGCTTCGCAGATTTTGGCGACCGTGTCGATGGTCACATTCATGCGTCCGTTTTCGATACGGCAGAGATGGCCGGCATCAAGACCACAGCGGTCGGCGAGGTCGCGAACCGAAAGACCTGCGGCGTTGCGAGCTTGAGCAATGGCCAGGCCTACGGCCTTGCGAGTAGTGCGCCCGATAGCCGTCGACCAAGTCGAGCAGCCGGGCTTCCGCGTATAGGTCTCAGACTTGATGACCTTGCCGGCGGCATCGGTCAGCGTCATAGACGCGCCTTTGCCCTCCTTGATTTCGGCATCGGTAAAGGGGTGAGCCCCGATGCGGTAGTCCTCATTATAGTAATCTGTGCCCCACTCCTCGTCAGCGCCAAGCACGAACTCCTTCGTGTACACATTGGTGGTTTTTTCCGCTTCCGAAAGCAGCGCACCGGCATCCAGTTCGCCATCGATGTCCTCGGGGTTGTAGTCGCAACGGGCGACCGATACCCACACCATGAGAGTATCATCGGCATCACCATTAACGATGCAGTCGCAGCAGTTGTTGATGTCGTAAGCCTCAAGTGCAGCCAGCGCCTCGGCTTCGGTCTCGTAGACTTCGGCCGGGGAATTGATTTCGAAGTACTGGTTGTCGTAGGCGGTAGCTTCAATGTCGATAACGTATGCAGTTTTCATAATTTTTTTGCCGTTTTTTCACCGGTGGCGCCCCGGCTCTATTGGTTATTGTTTACGATGCAAAGGTACGCATTATTTTTATTGCCGCAATATATTACAGCGATTATTTTTCTCGCTTTAACGTTATTTAACTTCTGCGGCGAATGCGGCGGTAGAGCCAGACGGCTGCGATGGCTGCGGCGGCTGCGAGTAATGCGGCGGCGATTTTGCCGAGGCCTATCCAACGACGCTGTGCGGCTGTCAGTTCTCGCGGTACGGAGACGCTGACGCGCAGGGTGTCGGTGGTGGCGCGGATGACGGTGTCGGTGGCATGGATGGTGCGCGTGCGCCAGTGTGTGCGGTCGATGCGGATGGTGTCGGCGGCGCGGTCGATGGTGACAGTGTCAGACGTGCGCAGGGTGTCGCGTATGACGCGCGTATCGGCGCGATATTCGGTGCGCACGGTCTCGGTGGGCAGATATACCGTACGCGTGCACGCGCACGCACAGACGCACGCGCACACGCATAATAGGATATGTTTCGGTCGCATAATCATCAGCGCTTGATGGCGAACGCCTGACGGCGATGTCGCGGTCCGTATGATACATGTATCCACTTCATCCCTTGCTCGTTGATGAGCTGGTCGAAGGGCAGGCGCATTGTGCGGATAAGGCTGTAGAGTTGGCGGTTGTCTTCGGGGCTCCCTACGGTAATGTCGGCGGCTTGGCCGAGCATGTGCTGGCTGTTGTATGCACCGCCTACGGCGTCATTGAGGCGGCGACAACGGTAGCCACTTGTGACGTAGATAGGCCGTCCGTATCGGGCGCGCAGGGGGTCGAGTATGTTGTTGACCAGCAGTTCGAGACAACGTATTTGGTCTCTGTCAGGGGTGTTGTCGATATGTAGCCGTGCAGCGGTGTCGCTGCGCGTGAGCTCTTGGATGGTGAAATATTTCATTTTGTGGTATCGTTTTGATTATCAGTATTTAAGTCGCCAAGGTCAATGTCGAAGTGTCGGCTTGTCTTGTCCACGAGTATTTTCTGTGCGACCTTTGCCCAACGGGCGCCGTTGCACGAGCTCTCATTTTCGAGGATTGACCAAATCTGCCAGAAGCATATAGCGCCGGCGGCTACCTTGGTCAAGTCGATGGGGATGCCGTCGGTGATATGGCGCGAAATAAGATACGCCATGATAATCAGCGCGTAGCTCTTGAGCAAGGTCAGCAGCACATGGCCGAAGTGGTGGCTCTGGAATTTGTGGCCATCCTTTGTCACCTTATCCGGATGCGCCTTTGCGGCACGACGGCTCAGGCTCCACGCCGTGTAACAATCGGCAAAAATCGCGAGTGTGCAAATGAGCAGATACGGAAGTGTCGGTTCGAGGATAGCGAGTGCTGCGCCTATACCGGAAAAGGCCCAACGAAGAATATGTGTAACGGTCATGGTTTCGTCTGTTGTATTGCGTTAGTAAATACTTCGATGGTGCCGAGGATGGCAGCTCGGTCGGTGGTGGTGTTGTAGTAAATTGATAGCGATGCGCCGAAGCCATCGAAGGTGGCCAAGGGCATATCGCAGTCGGCAGTGGAGACGGTGCCACCTGCCAGCGCTATCAGTGCGCCGATAGCGTCATAGGTAGCATCGGCTGTGACGGTGTATTGTCCGATAGTGCGCACGATGCGGTACGATGTGGTAAGAATGGTTTGTGTCATAATATTTTGGGTTTTTGGTGTTGTCATTGGACCTTAAAGCGGATGTCCACGGGCTTGGCCGTGAGTGTGGAGCCGTCTCCGAAGCGTAGGCGGAAGGCGGCGGCGCACGTAGCGGATGTGTCGGTGACAGGGCCGACCGATCCGTCAGGAGTGGTGCCCATGAGGTAGCCGAGCGACAGCGCGATTGTCTTGCGGCTCCCTGCCGGGATAGTGATGCCGGCGGATGGTTTAGGCGTCAGCGTGCCATCCGCAGCCACGGAGTAGAGCGTGGCTGCTCCCGGGGCGTCATATGCGCCTCCCAGCGTGGCCGAGGCTATGGCCGTGAGCGCGTTGATAATATAGTCGGTATTGGACTGCGTACTATCCAGCACCACGCGCAGCCAAAGTGTCCCGGCTGCCAGCGCATATCGGGTAGGCACGGTGCCTACCTCGACAATGCCTGTGTACTTCGTCGGACTTGCCCATGTGGTGGGTACGGCCGTGCCGGTGGCCAGCCCGGTAATGGTGGCCGTGAGCGAAATGACAGCCTCGGCATATACCAGCTGTCCGTAGGTATCGCCTTGGCAGGGTATCGCGGCGAAGGTCGGTGTACCCTCGGGTATAGCTGTCGCAGAAGTGTGCTTGATTGTGCAGGCACATTTCAGATAGGTGTATTTCTTGTTCTTTGTGAGCGCTATGCCACCTGTACCGAAGGTAAGTGTCAGATCTGACGCGGCGGCGCTTATGGTCTTATCTGCGGTGACGTACGCATACAGGGCGCCTGTATTGTCGAATATGCACACGCAGGGATAGCAGTCGCGCCATGTCGCGCATTGACGCCACGACAATGCGCCGGTGGTGTCGTCTCCCTGTATGGTGTCGAACGCGCCGAAAGTGAAACGCACGCTGCGGCTGAGGCCATCAAAGGTGATGTCACCTTCAGGTTGCGCATTCGTCCATGCGCCGGCGCGGTGGACATATCCGCGAAAGTCGCCCAGTCGCCAAGGCTGATTAGGATATGCCCCGGTCGGCGGCGTGTAGGTCCATTTCGTTCCTTTTTTTAGAACGGCAAGAAGACTCTCGGCGGAGTAGTACGGTGTCAGCGCAACGTTACCGAACACCATGCCGGCATCGGCGGCGAGCACTTCGGCATCGGTCAGATCGGCGATTTTGGAATGCGCTATAGGTTTGCGCACACTCCATTTATTGATTTTCGAGGATGTGCATAGCGCCTTGAGACTGCGCGTGTTTTCGCCTAACAAAGTGGCTACTTGTGTAATCGTAATCATATCTTATTCGGCTTGTGTGTCGAAGGCAGTTACGTCTCCGGCGGTTACTATTGGTTTGTTTGCGACGATGACACCGCGTGCAGCATCGTAGCGTAGCCATACGTTTTTGTTGTGGGTAAGATAAATTTTTTTGCCCTCATTTAGGATTAGGCCCTCATTAAAACGCGCCTGCGCCTTCAGCATCAGCAGGTTCGTTCCGGCTGTGTAGCTCGCTACATGCGTCTTGGTATCGCCGTCCTCGACCCACCAGTAAGTATTGCCGTCCTTGAAAGTGGATTGTCCCCACGCCTTAGTCCCGGCCTTGTATAGCGTTCCGGCCGAAGTCGTGCTGACCACTTGTAGGTCGACGGACGTCCCCCACAAGCCTGCTCCGTTGTTCGCGCCTGTGAGGGTGAGGCTGCCATCGACATTACCGCTGCCATCGAAGTCTTGGCCATAGATTTTTCTTTTTGAAGCCAACGCCGTAGCCTTGTTGGCGGATGTTGCGCTGTCGGCGGCCGTGGCGTGGTCGGCGTTGGCGGCTGTAGTGGCGTGGCCGGCATTGGTGGCGTGGTCTGCTTTGGTGGCCAGCGGCACCGGGTGCGTGGTTAGGTCGATGGCTTGTATAGGGAATGTTCCATCGAGCGCGCCGAGCGTCAGCCCATACGTCACGCTGTCGGCCTCTGCCAACTCCGGCATCTTCTTGAGGTAGTTGGACAGCTCCGTCTTTACCCATGCTGTGGATGCCAGCGCTGCGATAGAACCTGTAAGTGATGCAATGGCTTCGGCGTTGGCTTTCGTGCGCGTGTTCAGGTCGATGCCAAGCAGCGCGGACAGCACGTACCCGGCTTTGGTGGGGTCGTAGTCAGACCATGCGTCCAGACGGTTGTAGTCGCTGCCGCCGCCGCTCGAGCCTCCGCCGGGGACTTCGCCCCCGTTGAACGCTGCAACGTCTCCGCGCGATGCCATCGGGACGTTACACATCAAACAGCCGGTGTCGGGGTTGTACTCGATATAGGCGGAGCCGTCGGCGCTGAGGTTGATACGCCGTGTGGCGGCGCCGCCGTCCTCTGTGGCCGCAATATCATCCCCTAAAGTCTCGAGAAATCTCTGATTGGGGTGGCTGTGGTCGGCGCCCGAGCCGCTGACGACGGCTGATGAACGGCCTACTGCCGCCGTGACACCGCGCAGACGTGCTGCACGCGGCTGTGCGGTCTGCGTAAAAGTCTTAACTGTATAGGTCTTTTTTGCCATATGTATATATTATTCGGGGTCTGTGTATTCGATAAAAGTATAGTCTTCGGGCTGCACCTCCACAAGTCTGACGTCCGAAGTGTCGGCTCGCAGATCCTGCACCTCCGACATCGGCATGAAGGCGCGCCCAGGGCTATTGGCGTCTGTCAGCACACCGAAAAACGGCAGCAGCCTTGACTGCCCAGTCAGCACCAGCGATGGCGTTGCGTGCTGCGAAAATACGGTGCCGCACAGCAATTCTTGAAGTGTACCGCTGTGGCCGTTGCGAGTGAAAATGCCTGACGACGCGCCGCGCAGGCCTCCGCGCGCCAGTACGCTCTTGGCGGCACTGCCGACGGTCAGGTCTATCGAGGTGTCGTCAGCGGCATTTTTATCGAGCCATGCGGCGGTGACGATGTCGCCGGTGACATCATCGCCGAGTTCTTTTCCGTTGAGTTGCACTGCGACTATCCTCGGGTCTTTGTAGGCCAGCCAGCGAGCTATACATCCGCGGTTGTCACCGTTCTGTCTGCCTGTCTCCGGGACAGTGTCTGTATTGGCGAACACGCCACCCCCGACAGTCAGGCGCAGTGTGCCCGAATATGCGTCCGGCCACTTTACAAGCACACCGTCTCCGCGCTTCTGGTAGTTGGCGGGCAGGTCTTTTTTGTAGCACCCGATGGTGGTCTTATTGGTAGCCCATCCACCCATGCCGGTCTTGCTCTTGCGGTCGGTCCAGTCGTAGTAGCTCAGACGAAAATCGCCCCATGCCGCAGCCCCTGGCTGCCAGCCCGAGCCGGATGGCTTGTAGTCCTCGGCACCGACAGTCTCCATGTAATGCGCGACGACCGCGCCACTGTCGTTCAGCAGCTCGAGCTTCACAGGTATATATGCGAAGTTGAGCCAGCGCTCGAACCGTCCCCAGTTGCCTTCCTCGTTTTCGAGCGCAGCCCCCTCGAAGGGGTTGTACCGCACGTCGAACATGACATCCAGCGTCAGTTTGAGTGCGTTCTGAGGCTGTGTCTGTGCATCTATGCGCCCCCCTGTCACAGTGAACAACGTATGCGGCTGCTTGGCCGTGGCATCCCATTGTTGGAACGACATACCATCCCATAGGTCGGACATATAATTGCTGTTCGAAGCGTCCGTATTGGACCGCGCTCCGGCCAGTATGCCCTTGCAGTCGCTACCGCTATAGATACTCTTAATGCGCATCCATCGGCATGAAGGCTCTATGAGCTTTATTGGCAGCTTGGCCACGGCGCCATCTGTGATGCCTAGGGTGTTCGGCTGTCCGGCTTGCGTCCCGTCCGTGCCGATGTACAACTTGAAGCCGTCCAAAAAACTCTTCTTCGTATTGTCGGCACCGCGCTTATCGTTGCCCGTCATGTACAGTATACCGCCGCTATCGCCGGGTAGTATATCGGTGTCGATGGTCCCGTCTAACAGATTGGTCTCGACATACTGCGACAGCGTCACCGTGACCTTATTGTATACCTTGCCCATGCCCAGTGTCTGGTCGTCGGCATCCCAGTATACATTGACATTGCCTTCGAGGATGTCGACAGAGTACTCGTTCAGCATCTGACTGTAGTCGTATATATGGATGCCCCCACCACGCTGTATTATGCGCATCGCGAACGGCTGTAAGACCGCCTTGAGAACTTCAAGGCACGTCTGCGGCTCACCGTCCTCATCATAGAAATTGGCGCAATCAACGCTCAGCGCTGTCAGGTCTATAGGCCTGCCTCCGTACATCGTCGAGATATGCATAACGCATTGCTTGGATTGGTCGAAACGCAGGTGCAGACGATCGATGCACGTATCTATGATTTTTTGCAGGGATAAGTAGCCGGTCGGTGCATTCCACTTTACGCGGTCAAGCGCTGCAAAGTCACTGAAAGTCAGCGATACTTCATATCCGCTCAGCGTGCTGTACGGCTCCTCGTACTGCTCGGTGTCGAGTATGCCTGTCCAGTAGCGGACACCGTTGCGGTAGACGTTGCAGCGCACCGCGCCTACCTTAGTGGTGTACAGCGGCAGGAATTGTCTGTCGCTCTCGCTTATGAGGTGGAGCGTCAGCGCCGCACCGCATACCGGCTCTATCGGCTCGGTCTCCTTCCATTCGAGCTCGGCGGCAGGGTCGGCCGCAAAGGTCAGTGTGCCACCCTCGGCAGGCACGCCCTCGCCGATAATCTCTATCTTCCAGCGCGTCCCGTGTATGCCGAGAAACTCGCCCGTATATGTATTCTGTGCCATTCTATATTCGGCTATTGTGGTTATCTACTTTGTTGAGGATGCCGCGCAACGTGCGCCCTTCTATGCGGAACTCGACTTCGCCTCCGAGGTTGCCCTGCGGTTGTATGAGTGTGCGCAGGCGGTCGAGCGGTGCTACCACTTCGGGATTGGTTGACGCGTTGGCGTACTCGCCGAACATACCAACCGTTGGGCCGTAGGCGATACCGCCTTGGGCGTACTTCGGTAGGCTGAACATCGTGGCCAGCATCGTAGCAACGGCTGCAACGCCCAGCCCGACGCCGACCCATGGTATCCACGCGTGCGCCTTGAACAGCTTGGCTGCTGCGGCGGTGATGTCGGCGTTAGTCTCGGCGTTGGATGACGCTACATTCGCCGCCGAGGTGGACTTTTTTGTAGCGCTCGATGCGGTGATGACGGCATCGACTATCTGTATTATCTGCGCAACTGCCTGATACATCTGCATCGCACCATCGACTACGGCGCTGACCTTTTCCCATGCGGTGGCGTTCTCGTCCGTGACCTTGGTCATCGACCGGATACCGCCTTGCAGTCCCTTGGTGGCATCCCACATTCCGCTGAACGTCTCCATACCCGACAGCGAGGCCGCACGCATCTGTTGCAGTCGGGCTATGGTCTCGTCTATACCTTTGATGTCGGCAGCGCTGACACCGGGCATATACTTCATTTTCTCCAGTTCCCTTATCTGCTTCGTAATACCCTCGAAGCCCATACCCTTCACCTCTACCTTCCACAGTTTAGGCGGTAGCGCGTATATCCTGTCGAGGTTGGCGCGTATCTCATCGAGCGTACTGCGCCAACGCGGTGTGTCGGCCTTGACGGTCTCGGTCGTGCCGGTCCATGACTTTTTCAGCGCCTCGATCTTGTCGATAATGCCTTGCAGTCGCTGACGCTCTGCATCGTCGGTGGCGGCATCATAGGCATTGCGGTAGTGCGTCAGTGCCTCGTTGGCCTGATCGATACTGCGGATGTCGGCAATGTCCTTGGGCGGCTCGTAGGCCTTGGCCGTGGATGAGGCCGCATCCCACGCCTTGCGCATATCTTCGAGGGTGTCGATACTCTGCTGTGCTTTCAGTCGGTCGGCGTCCGTGGTGGCGGCATCCTTGACCTTGTTGTAGTACTGCACGGCCTTACTCAACTCCTCGTAACTCTTAATCTCGGCCAAATTCTCCGGCAGCGTGTACGGCTTCTCGGGCTTGGTCGGCGTGGTATTGGTCGGCGTATAGCCGCCTGCGCCGCGCTCGATAACCGGGTCTACCTTGATGTTGGATAAACGATCGGTCAGATACTTGTTCGCCTTGTCTAAATCTGCTACATCTCGCTGTAGGTTTAATCTGAAATTCTTATTCGCGCGTATTTGGTCCAGTGACGCTGTCTGCCCGTTTATCGTGATAGTCGGGTGCTCTTTCAAGTATTGCGCGTAAGCCCTTTTTCTCCCCTCCTTGATGTCAGTGTTCGAGTATGGCATCGCGTAATCGCTTCTGTCTTTATTATATTCGCGCATCTCGCGCTCGCGTCGATCCGCAGCGATCTGAGCCTCTTCTAATCTCTTTTTATAAGCGGCCTGCCATTCGGGTGTGTCCGTCCATTCATAATCCTTTCCCTTCAACTCTTTGTCGATTATCTCGGCATAGTTATCCTCGAGTTTTTTTTGGATTGCTCGTGCTTCCGCGGCTTGCAGGATATTATCACATAACTTTTTATACTGCGCCGCGGCCTTACCCGTCATGATGGCCTCCTCGGACAATTGCCCCAGATATGTAGGGTAATCGTTGATGAGCTGCCGGGCGGCGGCGTGACGCTCTTTGTACGTGCCTGCAAGGTCGGTGGCCTTTTTGTACAGCTGCTCGACGGCGGACAGCTCCTTGGCTGCATACTCGCCCGTGGCCTGCCCGACATCCGTCAGCGACCGCTTCCATTGCTCGTACTCTTTGCGCACTCGCGCCGCTTCCTCCGCGGCCTCGCGCTGCTTCTCGGCCGCTTCGTCAGCCTTGCCCGTCAGCGCCGAGAATGCCGCGGAAATACCCCATAGCACCAGCCCCACACCGGACGCCGCCATAATACCGCGGATGGCTACACCAAAGGCACGGGCGCTAATGCCGGCCTTAGACATAAAGGCGGCGCACACCTTAGCCGCACGCGAGTTTGCCAGCATCGCCGTTGTGGCCGTGTATAGCTTGGTCGTTAAGCCCCAGTAACCCATTGCCGCAGTCTTGACCGCCGCGGCCATCGCCTTCCAGCCCGCCGCTATATTAAACACTGCCGCCCCGACACTCATTGCCGGTGCTATAGACGATACAAAAGACCCTATCTTCGCTTTGAGCGCGCCCATCGAGTTTGCCAACTGCTTCTGCTTACCGGCGTCAGTCTTGGCCAGTGCCGCGTTCATCTCGCCGACATTGTCGGTGATAATCTGCGCCAACATCGCCGCGCGCTCCTGCTCGTTGCCGTTCTTGATGGCCGCTTCCTGCGCTTCGGTGAACGTGATACCCACGCGCCGCAGTGCCGAGGTCATGCCCATCATTGCCTTGCCCATAAGGTTAGCTACATTGACGGCGTCCCCGGCTTCAGCGTTAAAACCTCGCTGCTGCGCCACAAGGTTATTCATCGCCGGGATAAGCACCTCAAGCGATGATTTTTGATACAGGAACGTGGCCAACTGTTGCGCCCCTGCACGCTGCACCCCCGCCGAAATAATACCGAGGTCGGCCTGTGCGCTCGTCAGCCGCTTTATCGATGCAATTTCCTCGTCCGTGGACTTCATACGCTGACGCATAATGACCTCCAGGCGCGTAGCGTTCAGTTCGGCATTGGCATATGAAGCAGCCAGCTTTTGTATCATATCATTCACTCGCCCGAAGCCTTCGGCCATAACAGACCATGACGCCGCCATATTTGCGCCCGCTTTATCGACGGAGCTTTGTACGTTTTTTACGACTTTGTCAAGATCGGACAGCGACATAGTGGCCGACCTAATGCCCTTATCGTCGTATATAGTCTTAAAGTTTATCGTTATATTTTTTGCCATTTTTACTTATTATTGGTCAATATGTCTTATTTTTAATTGGTGATGCTTCGTTATGCGTCAGTTTGCTTATATTTGCGTCAACAAACAATTATCCGTAAACAATATGTTGCCACTCTTTCATACCGTATTATTGGACGTTACCTTTGCAGATATTTTCATATATCCTATTTGGGACTTAATCTGCAAATTGTGGTGGCTCTTGTGGCATAACCCCTTGGCCTTCTTAGGTGTTGTAGCGTTTTTTTGGCTTATCCATACTATGACAAAAGGCCGCTCTTGCAGACTCCCGTGGTGAATTACGGCACCTCCTTTCGCCTGATTTTTTTGAACTCGCCGAATTTGCGGTCACCGTTGACGACTACCACTTCAGGGTCGTAGCTTTCTACGAGCATCCTTAATCGCGACTCTTTCAACTCGTAAGCATACCGCATAAAGTAGTATGCTTCGCTTTGATTGTCGCCGAAATTCCGCACCGGATGCCAACGGCTCACTCCGTACGTGTCTTCAAACTCGGCGTATACCACGATACCGTAGCTGTGCCGGTGGCGCGAAAAACGCATTGTCGCTCTCTCCAAATTGCTTATACGCATATCCTTTTTCGTCTTTATTCCTATCTACTCATCAGCTCCTCCACTCGCTCGCGTGTCGACGGCGTGTACTCGCGCTTGGGTGCGGTGCGCTCCGGGGCGTCTATCTCCTCCAGCGGTATAAGCATCTTCGGCGTTACGCGCTTGGAAGTGTGCGGCTGTATCAGTATCGCACACGCTGTGCGCAATCTATTCCAGCGCGCCAAATCCTGCGCGTGTTGCCGCTTCGCATCCTCCTCCATACAAAGCTCGAACGCCCTCGGGCTTAGCCGCCTGAACGTGTCGAGCGGCATCCCGAGGGCGGTCAAAGCGTATGCTTGCAAACGCAAGATGTCTATTTTTTCACCGTCGTCTTTTTTTTTGACCCTTTGGCATTCTCGGCATTGACGGCCTCGCCCCAGCGCTGTATGTCCTCGGGCGTCACGCGCAGGGCAAATGTGCGGAAGTCCATATCAAAGGCGCGTCCGTCAGCCTCGGCCGTGGCGCGTACTTGGTAGTACAGCATACGGCACGCATCCGACAGCCCCGTAATCTCGTAGGCCTCCTTGCCCGTGGCCTCGCGGAAGTCCACAAGCGCGGCCATGGTCTGACGCACGGGGTACTCGACCCCGTCTATCTTAATGATTGTCTCCATTGCTTACCCCGCCGCGTTAGTTGTAAGACCTGTGCCGTCAAAGGCCACCGCGCCGGTGTTCTCAAGGTCGAGGCTGTAGGTCACATCATCATTGGCGGGCATGGTGTGGTCGCACTTGGTAATGACGAAGCTACCCGACAGATAGGGCTTGGT
>OHBU01000685.1_pt1 | contig 11570 bp, 8 predicted proteins | sample 1577421 | NCBI WGS metagenome assembly OHBU01 (sample SAMEA3879550, study PRJEB24766) | human gut metagenome | biome: human-associated habitat; feature: feces | place: USA | collected 1985/1987 | reverse complement strand
CGACCAAAGCGTCGGACCCGACAGCCGCCTCATAGTGCTTGGCGACGGATTCCGTCTCATGACCTATGGCGTATGGGACGGCCGGGCGTTTGCACTTCATAAAATTTCTGAATTAACCTGCGACCCGGATGGGAAATGACCGAAAAGCCCGCAATTTCATAGATTAAAAAATATTAACACTTCCCGCCACAACCGCCATTATTTTGTTCCGATTGATTATCAGGCCATTGCCCCCGACCAACAACAAATATTGCAAAAAACACTGCTGCATAACATATAAAAATATTTGTCATGAGGCAAAATTAAAGGATATCTTTGTGGCGTAAAACCTAACACAATCTTTTTCACCTTAGAAATTGTACCTATTGGAAACTCATAAGAAGGGACTATGCGAGTAGTCCCTTTTTATCTATCTCCACCCCGCTAAATCCCACCCCTATGGCTTTAACCTACAACCGCCACGACAACGAGATAGTCCTCTGCCGCGAATTCACTTCCGACGCCGAGGCCCACATCGCGCAATCGATGCTCGAGCAGGAAGGCATCGTGTGCATCATCGACAATGAGCTCTTTTCACGCATCTATCCCGTGGGCGGCGAGCTGGGCGGACTGCGGCTGATGGTGCGCGCACGCGATCTCGACCGCGCCAACGCCATCATCGACTCTCTGAATTTCGAAGGTAACTGAATCAACCCACTGACCTTTTCACACCATGAACGCCGATATCCGACTCAACAAAAATCATCTCGTGCAGACGCTCCAGAAGCCGTCAAGCGAATTCACCAAGGACGACATCATCCGCTACATCGAAGCCGAGCGGATCGAGCTGGTCAACTTCATGTATCCCGCCGGCGACGGCCGGCTCAAGACGCTCAACTTCGTCATCAACGACCTCCGCTACCTCGACACCATCCTCAGCTTCGGCGAGCGCGTCGACGGCTCCAGCCTCTTTGAGCACATCGATCCGGCCAACAGCGACCTCTACGTCATCCCCCGCTTCACGACAGCGTTCCGCGACCCCTTTGCCGAGATACCCACCGTCACCATGCTGTGCACCTTCTTCGACAAAGACGGCCGTCCGCTCGCCAACTCGCCCGAACAGATACTCCGCAAAGCATGCGAAGAATTCACCAAAGTGACCTCGCTCGAATTCAACGCTATGGGCGAGCTCGAATTCTACGTCATCGCCCCCGACGACGGCACCTATCCGGCCACCGACCAGCACGGCTACCACGAGTCGGCCCCCTTTGCCAAATTCAACGAGTTCCGCACACTCTGCATGAGCTACATAGCCGCAGCCGGCGGACAGATCAAATACGGCCATTCCGAAGTGGGCAACTTCACCGCCGACGGCATCATCTACGAGCAGAACGAAATCGAATTTCTTCCCGTCCGCGCGCAGGATGCCGCCGATCAGCTCGTCATTGCCAAATGGATCATCCGCAACCTCTCGCGACGCATGGGCTACACCGTCACATTCGCGCCGAAAATCACCACGGGCAAAGCCGGCTCCGGCCTCCACATCCACATGCGCCTCAACGATCCCGCCACGGGCCGCAACATGATGCTCGACGAAAGGCGGCATATCAGCGACGACGCCCGCCGCGCCATCGCCGGCATGATGACGATGGCACGCTCCATCACCGCCTTCGGCAACACCAACCCCACATCCTATTTCCGCCTCGTGCCCAATCAGGAAGCCCCCACCAACATCTGCTGGGGCGACCGCAACCGCTCCGTCCTCGTGCGCGTACCGTTGGGATGGACCGCAGATACCGACATGTGCGCCGCCGCCAACCCCGGCTCGCATGCCTCCGCGGCTCCGGTCGAGGGCAAGCAGACCGTGGAGATACGCTCGGCCGACGGCTCGGCCGATGTCTACCTGCTCATCGCCTCACTGGCCGTGGTCTGCCGCCATGGATGGGAAATGGAGCATGCGCTTGAAAAAGCCGCCGACACCTACGTCGACGTCGACATCCACCGCCCAGAAAATGCCGGCCGTCTTGCATCACTCGACCACCTCCCCGCCTCATGCGCCGAATCGGCCGACGCCCTGCTCGCCGACCGCGCCGTCTACGAATCGCGCGGCGTTCCCCCCGGCCGTCATCGACAGCACTGCCGCCGCCCTTAAAAAATTCGCCGGCACCGACACTTCAGAAAAATCCATGTCGGATTTGGTCAGACGATTCCTCCACTCTTGCTGATGATTCCGATATGCCCGGCGTCAGAGGGTCAGACAACGGCCACCGGTAGATAAAATCTTTTCGTTTTTCGACAAAAAAGAGAGTAAATTTACTCTCTTTTTTGCATTATCATCATTTCTGATGACAACACATCAATTTTAATAATTATATATTTGTGGATTATTTTAAACCAATCATTTCAATTTAAAATGAATCCACATTTCCATCACTATTTTCTCTCTCTGATCATCGCGCTCGCATGCGCCACCGGCACATCGCACGCCGCAGATGATCCCGGCTACACACTGGAATTCAAATTCCAAAGAAATTACGGATACCTCGATATCGATTCCGTTTGTGTTGTTTCCGGCTACACCGGCACCTTGCCGGCTGAACTCACGATCCCGTCGACGGGAACAATCGACGGGAAAACCTATCCGGTGGAGGGCATTGGGGATTGCGCGTTAGGAAATTGCGAAACTCTTGAAAAAGTCAATCTGCCCAATACACTGAAAATAATCTTCTCTCGTGCATTCTCAGGTTGCGCTTCATTGCAATCAGTCACGCTTCCGGATAGCGTTTTATTAATAGATGTCGAAGTTTTTTATAATTGTAGCGCACTGCGCCATATAGAGCTTTCGAAAAACCTCAAACAAATTAATGATCAAGCATTTGGCTTTTGCGAATCATTAGAGGAGATTACATTTCCTGATTCTCTCGAAATAATCATGCGGCATGCTTTCGTCGACTGCCACTCCCTGAAAAGCGTATTCATTCCCAAGTCTGTGCGTTCGCTCGACAACCCGTTTCCCGGATGCAAGTCTTTGACAGAGATTAACGTCGATCCTGACAACCCCAACTTTAAATCATGCGACGGAGTACTCTTTAGCAAAAGCGGACTACTTTATGACGAAAGCGTACAACTTCTTATGTGCTATCCTGCCGGAAAGTTCAGTGAAACGTATATAATTCCTGCTGAAGTGACGAATTTCGACGTATTTAGTTTCCGTTTTTCCAACATAAGGAATCTGGTTTTTCCCGACGAATTAGATCCGAAAGCATTACCCAGAGAAGGCAAAAGGGCATTCTGGCTTTGTGACAGCATAAAGACACTCACCGTCGGGCCCAAGATCAATAATCTGATACCATTCAGCATGATGGCTTCCAAAGGCCATGCTTTGGAAAAACTGATAGTGCGCAACTATGACCCGCCATTGATTGACACAGTTCTTTACAACAATGAATATGTATCGTTGATGGAAGTTGGAAAAACACAGGTGATCGTTCCGAAAAATGCAGGAGCGCAATACCGCGCCGACAGCATCTGGAGCAAATTCGAGATCATTGAATCTGACTATAACGTACCGTGTCCCGCCGAACTGATCTACGAAATGGTTGACGGCTCCGAAACCGAATGTTTCGTCAGGGGTTATTACGGCGATCTGGCAGGTGAGGTCGTGATACCGGAGACGGCGACCGTCAACGGAGCACAATGCAAGGTGGTCGGTTTCAGCCTCTACCGTAATACAGCGTTCGCCGGAAACACCGATATAACCCGCGTCAGCTATCCCGAATGCTTTACCGGCATTCCGGGCAACACGTTCGAAGGATGCACGGGCCTTGTCGAATTCAAAATCGGCAAAAACTTCACTCACACGCCCTCCGGCAGCCTCACATATGCATTCGGCGGTTGCACCCGGCTCAAGGCTTACACCATCGATCCGGCAAACACCGAGCTGAAGGTTGTTGACGGCGTGGTGTATTCCGCCGACGGAACAACCCTCTCAGCTTTCCCTCCCGGACGTACGGGTCACTTCTCGATCCCGTCGACCGTGACAAAAATATCCCCTTATGCTTTCTACCGCTGCGCCATCGGTAGCGTCGATATTCCCGCTTCGGTCACGGTCATTCCCCAACAGGCATTTTACGGATGCTCTCAACTTGAAAGTGTCACTTTCCACGAAGGACTGACAACGATCGAAGCCGAGGCTTTCGCCGGTTGCACGGTTTTGAAATCAATCCGGTTCCCCGAATCCCTCACTTCATTATATCTTCTCCCGTTCCGTGACTGCGACGCCCTTGAAAGCGTCACCATCGGAAAAAATCTCACTTCCATCAATGGAAACTCCGGCAACGCCTTCCACTCATGCCGTTCGCTCAAGGAGATCAAGGTCGACAAAAGCAACCCCAACTATTCCGACATCGACGGCGTGCTGTTCGACAAAAAGAGAGAGACTCTGCTCTGCTTCCCGTCGGGACGCACAGGCGAATACACGATGCCTGCCTCGACCACCGGTCTCGGAATATACGCCTTCAGCAATGTAAGCATCAACTCACTGAGGCTCTCCGATGCCATGGAGGATCTGGGGTATTGCTCATTCAGGAACTGCACCAGTATCAAACGGCTCACTCTCGGACGCGCCCTGTCTTCGATAAACGAGAGCAATCTCAGTGTGTGGGGCGGCTCGATCGAAGAGGTCGTGTCGCTGAACCCGACTCCGCCCCAGATCCCCGACGCGCTTGTAGGATATGGCTATGGCATTTTCGACACCAGAAACACAAAAGTCCGCGTCCCGATGGACTACTTCGAGACCTACGAAGCAAACAGCACTTGGAAGCGATTCGAAATCACCCCCTGGTGGGAAAGCCACATGACCGATAAGTTCACTTATGAGGCCAACGACGCCGACTATACTTGCTCCATAACCGGTACAAATATTGAGATGCCGTCGGGCGTGCTCGTCATTCCGGAAACGATCTCGATCAACGGCATCGATCACTCCGTAATGGCCATTGCCGACAACGCTTTTGCCGAATCGGATCTCACCGAGCTCCATCTGCCGGCTACGGTAACAGCCATTGGCGACGGCGCCTTCTCTGGAAATGACCTGAAGAAGGTTGAATTGCCAGACAATGTCGAAAGGATCGGCTATGAGTCGTTTGCACAAAACTCCGGCCTGAAGGAAGTGTTGCTGGGACAATCCTTATCGGAAATCGGAGAGAAATCTTTTGCCGGATGCCCGGCCATATGTTCGGTCATCTCGCTCAACCCTGTCCCGCCTACAGTCGACGGCGCTGAAGCTATGGCATTTATATCACGATCCACGCCCGAGAGCGATGTTTTCGATCAGGAAGTTTACGAAAACGCAACGCTCACCGTGCCCGAAAGCGCCATTGATGCCTATCGCTCCGCTCCAGTATGGCGCAACTTCGTGCAGACCACATCGGGAATGGATGTCGTCATAGCCGATCCGGGTTACAGGGTCATTACCTCCAACGGCATTATCATGATCGGAGGACTGGAAGGCAACGAACGGATCACCGTTTACGATCCGATCGGCAACCTCCTCTACCGCGGCTGCTCGCCCGAAATACGCATCAACCGCAGCGGAATCGTGATCCTCAACATCAACGGTCACGCCATGAAGCTGAAACTCTGACGCAACGCACGCGCCCGCTAACGAAGGAGGCTGTGGCAAACCGTTTGAACCGGTTGCCACAGCCTCCTTAAATTTTTTCAGTGTCGTCAGACGGCGGCGGCTGTCAGTTGCCGCAAGTCTTCGTCCGACGGGTTCACAGCCGCGATACGTCCATCGGGGCCGATCAGAAATGACTGTAAACCATTTTCCATTTCATACTTCCGGATAAGATCGGAAGCCTCCTGAGGAGTCACATGAAACTGCGATTCGCCATTAAGGCCGTCACGGCGCACTATCTCACGAAAAAGGCGCTGATTGCGGTCGAAATTGACCGCTACGTGACTCACCTGTCCTGCTCCGGCGCTTTCAACATATCTGTCGTAGTGATTGACAGCTATGCGTGACGAGGCATCGTTCGATGCCCAGAAACTCACTATCACGAAGCGTCCGCTGAAATCGGATGACGAAACGTCTTTGCCATCCGTGGCCTCCACTTTGAAATATGGCGCTTTCATGCCTTCGGCAGCATTATTCACGCGCTCGGTGTTGGCCGACACTGTCAGGAGAAGGACTGCGAAGATCGCAATGATGTTCATTGTTTTCTTCATTACGTTCCTTTTATGTTAAACATCAGATTTCGCTGCCTGCATGAGCCGGCTTATGATATCCGTCGAGGGATGCATGGCAACAAAATCCCGCCGATTTTCGGCATATCCGCCACGACTCTTCGTGCGGTTTTGTTTATAACAACACCACAAAATTACTAATTCTCAGCGCAACTGCAAAATTAACACAATGATACACCGCCTTTTAACCCTCCGACACTCTCTCCATCGTCGCTATTCATGCGGCATTCGGAGCGAAAGTTAATTTAAGTTAACCCGGCGGACTTCACACCCTTTTTAACACTTCATGGGCGATAACCTGACTCCTTCAAGGCTGTCGGCGACTGAAAGAATTCACGGCTGAGGAGCGCGCTGAGCTGTGTTTCGGCATGCGATTTCAGATAGCTGCTCACTATGCGGTAGCCGATATAGCGGCCGGCGCGGCCGGGCGCCTGCGGATTGATCAGAGGTGTCGACGGAGCCGGTCCCGTGAGGCGGTGGGCGATGGAGGGATCCACACTGAAAAGCATATCCTCCGACGCCATACGCTGCCAGATGCGCGGCTCGTTGTCGGCAAGCCATTTCATCTCATCGGCATCGTAGCCCAACGCAGCGGCGGCTGTGGCGCCCGGCACGATGCGTTCGACGGCAGCGGCCACGGCGCCTTCATACAGAAGGCGTGAGAGCACTGTCTGGCCGTCGCTCTCATCATAAGGATATTGCGACCGGATCAGGGCTTCGGCCACCTGATAGGGAATCTGCGACGGTGTCTTGGTGCGGCGCACATATTCGTCAAACGAGCCATAGCCCTCGTAATCAGCGCCCAGGAAATGATTCAAACCGAGAAGCACTACGCTGTCGGCAATGACCACCGACTGACTGTAGGGCGTTACATAGCCTATCACCCTGCTCGGAAAGGTGAGGCCGGGCAGCTCACGCTCGGCAGCGACTTTCACCGCTCCGAGAGCGGCCGACGGCGCCGACAGGTCGGGCAGCAGCCGCTCCACATCAGGCTGAAACACTTTCGTGGCCGCCGACGATGCAAGCGCCATCATCAGCTGATCATCGCTGCCGCCTCCGTTCACTGCACGCATCAGATCAATGACAGGAGCATAGAGGGTTCTGAGGGAGTCACGTGACTCGGACGAAAGCGACGGATATGCCGCCACGGCACGGTCAAAACGTTCGATCTCAACAATTTCGGCCTGTGCGGCCGGCGATGCCGGTGTCACGGCGGCCGAATCCTTCTTGCCGTCGGCCGATCCCGAGCAAGCGGCGAGAGTCACGGCAATTAGTGCGGCGGAAAGAGATTGATATATCCTGTGTTTCATATCTGCGACCAATTAAAGTAGGCCAAAATTACGCAAAAGTTATTCAACTTTCCCATTTCCGCACACCAAAATTAAGTTTTTAAGCCATCTTTTTGTAATTTTGCAACCGACTACACATTATAATAATAATGTATCAACGCCCTGATGCCGGAATGAAAAAGATGTATCACAGATCTCTTGCCGCGGTGCTTATGGCTTTTCTCGTCATAAGCCTGCTCTGTCCGCTATCGGCTATGGGCAAAGATTTCGTGGTGGTCATCGATGCCGGACACGGCGGCAAGGACGGCGGTGCGCCGGGCAGCTACAGCAACGAAAAAGACGTCAATCTGGCCGTGGCTCTCCGGCTTGGGCAGGAGATCAAGTCGAGATACAAAGATGTGAAGGTGGTCTACACCCGATCGACCGATGTCTTCGTCACCATCAAAGGCCGCATGGACAAAGCGAAAGCCGCCAATGCCGACCTCTTCATCTCGCTTCACTGCAACTCGGCCGCCAACAGCAATCCGCACCGCAAATCGCTCGCCGGCACTTCGGTCTACGTGCTCGGCAATCATAATGCCGACGACAATATCGACCTGGCCATGCGCGAAAACAGCGCCATTCTGCTCGAGGACGACTACAAGACCACCTATGCCGGATTCGACAACTCGCCCGAATATTACATCTTCACCGAGATCAACCAGACGAAGATGATGGGCAAAAGCAACTCGGTGGCCAATGAGATCCAGCGGCAGCTCGTAAGCCATGCCGGCCTGGCCGACAAACATGTCAACGAGACGAGCCGTCTGTGGCTCCTCCTCCACTCCACCATGCCCGCAATTCTCATCGAGATGGACTATATCTGCAATCCGACGCGCGAGAAGTTTCTCAACTCCAAGGACGGGCAGCGCAAAATAGCCGAAGCCATAGCCAACGGCATCAACAACTATCGCAAGACGCTCGGCCACAAGACTGACAAAGCTGGCGCCGCATCGCCGGACGACAGCGCCGCTGCGGCTCCCGAAACGGCTGCACCGGCGGCCTCCGAACCGGCTCCCAAAGCAGCACCGAAGGGCGGGACAGTCTATAAGATCCAGTTCCTCGTATCGCCGAAACTCCTCAAAGACGGATCGCCGCAGTTCAAGGGCCTCAGCCCCGTGAGCCACTACAAGGAGGGCGGCACCTACAAATACACCTACGGCGAATTCCCCTCGCAGGAGGCCGCAGCCGCACAACTCAAAACCGTAAGAAAGAAATTCAGCGACGCTTTCGTGATCAAAACCATCGACGGCCGGCGCGTAAAATAAATAAGACAAACGAATCAAAACACCATTCAGGATCATAAAGATGAAGATCAGACACTCAAAAGAATTCGCAATCGGCCTCTCTGTGTTAGTGGCTCTCGTTGTGGTTTACTTCGGCATCGAATATCTCAAAGGAAACAACATATTTAAGCCGGCCAACTATTATTACACCACCTACACCGACGTGGCCGGACTGGCACAGTCGGCGCCCGTCAGCCTCAACGGCTACAAGGTGGGCATGGTGCGCGAGATCGAATATCAGTACGACAATCCCGGCCATGTGCGCGTTGAAATGAGCCTTGATAAAGAGCTCAGCCTGCCCGAAGGCACACAGGCCGTACTCGTCACCGACATGCTCGGCACATCGTCAATAGAGCTGCGCCTCGGCACCGGCAAGAAATATTGCGAGGTAGGATCGGAAATTCCGGGCATCAAAACGGCAGGTCTCATGGGCAGCGTCACCGAAGATATCCTCCCGGCCGTCGGCGATATCGTTCCGAAAATCGACTCGCTGATCACATCATTGAACGCTCTGGTCGGGAGCCCGGCGCTGCGCAGTTCTCTCGACCACCTCGAAATCGCGCTTGCCAATATCGAAGCCGGAAGTGCAAAACTCAATCTGGCCATGAACAACGTGCCGGGCATCACGGCCGATGCCACCACGGTAATGGCAAACGTCAAACAGATGTCGGCAAGCCTCAACACCATAGCCGGCGACCTCACCGCCGTTTCCTCACAACTCAAGGATATGCCGATACAATCGACCGTCGACAATCTCTATCAGACCTCGCAGTCGATCAAATCGCTCATGAGCAAACTCGACGGCAAAGACTCCTCGCTCGGAATGCTTCTCAACGACCGCGAACTCTACAACAACCTCAACAACGCATCGGCAAGCCTCGACTCCCTGCTGCGCGACGTTAAGAAAAATCCGAAACGCTACATCAGCATCAAGCTGCTGTAACAGGGCACAATTTAGATTTATTCCAAATAGCAACCTTACGGCCGATTTGCACGGATTCATATTGATAACCGTTGTAAATTGGCCGTTTTTATCGAAGATTTCCTTAAACTAAAACTTGATCACTGCCACACGTTACTCCCACCCAACATACTACACTTTGCGCGGTTACGGAATTAATTTAAAGTTTTACTTTAATGACTTATATAACAGTCCATAATCTACTGTCAATCAAACGCGTGCACCCGGATTCAAATTTGCAAATAAAAAGCGATTTGTTTTTGCGAAAAAATAATCTCAATTTTGTATTGCAAAAGTACAACCAATCTCCCGGCCGCATCAGCAGCCAAACGCTATTATTGACACCCCTATTTATGACGACGGACAACCATCAGCAACTATGGGAAAAATGCCTTGCCATTTTCCGTGACAACCTGCCGGCCGAGCAATACGACGCTTGGTTCAAGCCTGTCACATCCGTGAGCTTCACAGACAGCAAGCTGATTCTCATGGTGCCCTCACAGTTCTTCATCGAACAGCTCGAAGAACGCTACACCAACCTACTGCGCCGCACCCTCTACAAGGTCTACGGCCCGAAAATGAAACTCTACTATCATTTCAACCAGATTGGCAATGAACCGTCGACAGGTGTCACAATGGGCAGCTCGAAGCCCAGCACAGCCGTAGCGCCCAAGCCGGGAGCCTCCTCCAATCCGTTCCGTCAGCAGGAGCTCCGGGAGATTGATGCACAGCTCAACCCCAACTACACTTTTGAAAACTATTGCGGCAGCGTCAGCAACCGCGTTGCCCGCTCCATAGGCGAAGCCATAGCCAACGATCCGAAATGCAAGACCTTCAATCCCCTGTTTGTCTTCGGCGCTCCGGGCGTAGGCAAGACCCACCTCATTCAGGCCATCGGCATCCGCATCAAGGAAAAGACGCCCTCAATGCGCGTGCTCTACATCACGGCCCGACTGTTTGAGAGCCAGTACACCACCGCCGTCAAGAATGGCAAAATCAACGATTTCATCAACTTCTATCAGAGCATCGACACTCTGATCATCGACGATATTCAGGATCTGATCGGGAAGCAAGGCACCCAAAATACCTTTTTTCACATCTTCAATCACCTGATCCTCAATCAGAAGCAGCTCATCCTTGCCAGCGACTGCTGCCCCTCGAAGATGGAAGGCATGGAACGCCGGCTCATCTCGCGTTTCACAATGGGCATGACAGCCGAGCTCGAGAGCCCCGACTATCAGCTCCGTAAAGAAGTGCTCCGCCAGAAAGCCGAGCAGGACGGACTCGAACTGCCCGAGGATGTGATGGACTATATAGCCACCAACGTCACCGACAGCATCCGCGAGCTCGAAGGCATCGTGGTGTCGATCACCGCCCACGCAGCCATCCTCAACGTCGACATCAACCTCGATCTCGCCCGCAAGGTGCTGGCAAATGCCGTCAAGGTCAACCACCGTCAGATCAATTTTGAGATCATCACCCAGGAAGTAGCCTCACACTATGGCATCGAGCCCGATCAAATCTTCACCAAATCACGCAAGCGCGAAATATCCGACGCCCGCCAGATGGTGATGTATCTCGCCAAGAAACACGCCAAGATGCCCTACACCGCCATCGGCACACGCCTCTCGCGCACGCATTCCACCGTGCTTTACGCCTGCAAAAACATCGAAGAGCGCCTGCCAATCGAGAAGCAACTGCAGACCGATATCGCCGACATCGAAAGCGCCCTGATAAAATAAAATCAATACCACGCATACACAAGAT
>OHBU01000683.1_pt1 | contig 11589 bp, 11 predicted proteins | sample 1577421 | NCBI WGS metagenome assembly OHBU01 (sample SAMEA3879550, study PRJEB24766) | human gut metagenome | biome: human-associated habitat; feature: feces | place: USA | collected 1985/1987 | reverse complement strand
CCCCGACCCTCTGCTTGTAAGGCAGACGCTCTGAACCAGCTGAGCTAAGCGCCCGTGCGGTTTGCCGCGAAAGCGTTGCAAAGGTAGGCATATTTTTTAAACTGACAAATCTTTTTGTCAAAAAAAATCCGCAACCGTCGTTTTTTGCCTCTCCGGAGCTGTTTTTCAAACCGATTGTTTGTGAATGTTGTTAAAAATTCGTTAGTTTGCACAATCTGCCATGAGATTCTGCATTCCGCTTCTCACAGTTTTTTTCAGCCATGACTGATTTCAACACCCCGCCCTCTGTCCGTAACCGCTCCTTTTTCCGCCGAGCCGCCAATCTCTACATCGACGGCTTCCGCTCCATGACCGTCGGACGCTCGCTTTGGGTGCTGATCATCCTGAAGCTCCTGCTGCTTTTCGCCGTTTTCAAGCTATTCTTTTTCCCCGACCTGCTACAGCGCGACTATGACAACGATGCCGACCGCGCACAGGCCGTGAGAAACTCCCTCACTCACGAACGATAGAGATTCATCAACGAAACAACTGACTTATAAAAAACCTATAACCACCTAATTATGGACAATCTGATGAGTGTCGTGGATTGGTCGAGAGCGCAGTTTGCGCTGACGGCCATGTACCACTGGCTTTTCGTCCCCCTCACACTGGGACTCTCGGTGATTGTGGCAGTGATGGAAACCATCTACTACCGCACCCGCAGCGAACGTTGGCTGGCCATCACTAAATTCTGGATGCTCCTGTTCGGCATCAATTTTGCTATCGGCGTGGCCACCGGCATCATTCTCGAATTTGAATTCGGCTCCAACTGGTCAAACTACAGCTGGTTCGTAGGCGACATCTTCGGCGCCCCCCTCGCTATCGAAGGACTGTTGGCTTTCTTTATGGAGTCGACATTTATAGCCGTGATGTTTTTCGGCTGGAAAAAGGTGAGCCCCGGCTTCCACCTTGCCTCTACATGGCTCACCGGCATCGGAGCCTCGCTCTCGGCTCTGTGGATCCTCGTGGCCAACGGCTGGATGCAGTATCCCGTAGGCATGGAGTTCGACCCCGCGCAGATGCGCAACGTGATGGACAATTTCTGGGCCGTGGCCTTCTCGCCCGTGGCCATCCACAAGTTTTTCCACGCCGTGTTCAGCGGCTGGGTGCTGGCCGGCGTCTTCGTCATCGGCGTTAGCTGCTGGTTTCTGTGGAAGAAACGCAACGTCGGCATGGCCACACGCTCCATCAAGGTGGGTGGCATAGTCGGCGCCGCCGGTATGCTCCTGACCCTATGGTCGGGCGACGGATCGGCTCTCGATGTCGCCCGCGTACAGCCTATGAAGCTGGCTGCCATGGAGGGTCTCTACAACGGCAAATGCGGCCAGGAGATCGTGGTATTCGGCATCCTCAATCCCGAAAAGACGGCGCAGAACGATGCCGACCCCTATCTCTTCGACATCTCTATTCCCAAAGGCCTCTCCATCCTCGCCACGCATCAGCTCAACGCTTTCGTGCCCGGCGTCAACGACCTCATCGACGGCATAGAGATTAAAGAAAACGGCGACACCGTGCGCACCGATTCCTATGCCCGACGAATCGAGATCGGCAAGGAGGCACATGAGGCTCTGAGACGTTTCGACGCCGCTTCGGCGCGCGGCGACTCGGCCGCAATGGCCGCCGCTTCGGCCGATCTAAAGGCCAGCTACCGCTACTTCGGATACGGATATCTCGACTCACCCTACGACGCCGTGCCCCCCGTGGCTCTGACGTTCTATTCGTTCCACACCATGGTGATCCTCGGCGGTTATCTCGTGATCTTCTTCATCGTTGTCCTCTGGGCTGTCTACCGCCGCAAGAAATGGCTCGCCAACCGCTGGGTGCAGCTCGCCGGCATGATCTCCATTCCAATCGTGTATGTGTGCAGCCAGGCCGGTTGGGTCACAGCCGAAGTGGGCCGTCAGCCCTGGATCATCCAGGACATTATGCCGGTGCAGGCCGCCATCTCCGACATCCCCGCAACGACCGTCATACTCACATTCTGGCTCTTCGCCGCCATGTTCACGGCTTTCCTTGCCGCCGAAGTGGGCATAATGCTGCGCCAGATCTCCAAAGGCTCAAAAATCGATTATGAATCATTAAAGGATTGAAACTGACTACTATGACAACATTAGAATATCTTCAGCATTACTGGTGGCTGCTCATAGCCGTGCTTGCCGGAGCCCTCGTGTTCTTGCTTTTCGTGCAGGGCGGACAGTCGATGCTCCTCAACCGCGGCAACACGGCCACCGACCGCACCATCATGGTCAACGCCCTCGGCCGCAAGTGGGAGCTCACGTTCACCACTCTCGTCACTTTCGGCGGTGCCTTCTTCGCTTCGTTCCCCCTGTTTTATTCCACCAGCTTCGGCGGCGCATACTGGCTGTGGATGCTCATCCTTTTCAGCTTCATCCTGCAGGCCGTGAGCTATGAATTCCGCTCGAAGCCGGGCAACATCTTCGGCACGCGCACCTATGATGTGTTCCTCTTCATCAACGGTTGCGTAGGCTGTGTGCTGCTGGGCGTGGCCGTCGCCATGATGTTTTTCGGCGGCGAATTCATCGTCTCCAAAGCGAGCATCCTCGACGTTCAGGCACCCGTGATCTCCGTGTGGGGCCCCGACCACGGCATCGAAGCCATCTTCCAGTGGCGCAACCTGCTGCTCGGCTTCACCGTATTCTTCCTCGCGCGCACACTGGCCTCGCTCTATTTCATAAAGAATGTGGCACACGACGAGCGCTTCCTCAAGCGGCAGCGCCGCTCGGTTCTGATCAACGGCTCGATATTCACCGTGCTATTCCTCGTGTTTGCCTACGTCCTGTTCACGGCTTCGGGCGTCGAATCAACGGCCGACGGCATGCGCTGGGTTGAATATAAATATTTCACCAACTTCATCGACCTCTGGTGGATAGGCGTCATCTTCCTCATCGGTGTGGTGCTCGTGCTCTGGGGCATCATAGCCACGGTCGTGCTGCCCGCCTACACCCGCGGCATCATCCCCGCAGGCCTCGGCACCGCCCTTGTGGTGATCTGCCTCATCTGCATCGCCGGCTACAACAACACGGCCTACTACCCCTCCATCGAGGATGTCAACTCGTCGCTCACCATCGCCAACAGCAGCTCCTCGCTGTTCACCCTCAAGGTCATGAGCTGCGTCTCGGTCATCATCCCCTTCGTCTTAGCCTACATAGCCTATGTGTGGCGCAAGATGGATGCCAAGCCCATCACCCCCGAAGAGATGAACGCCGACTCGCACAAATACTGATGGATTATTCCCGATTCAAAAAAATCTCGCGCCCGTCCAGCAGGCGCGAGATTTTTTATAATTGATAATCGGATCTGTTAACGTGCGTAGGGTGCGTGATAGAATATGTTGTCGAATATGCTGTTGATGATCGAACTCCAGATGATCATCAGGACTACTACTATTCCGGCAATGCACAGTCCGGTGATTGTCCAGGCTCTTGCTGTGTTTTCAGCGCTCTTGGCACCACGGTAGTCGCCATCATTATATTTGTTCTGTGCTGACACCGAATGGTATATGCCGACCACGCCTGGAATGCATCCCACAAGGTAGAAGAAGGCACCTATTATTGTAGCCAGAATAGCCCACGGCAGCCACGATTTCGGCGGGTCGGGCACGGATTCTAAATCGTTGACCGGCGGTAGGGGCGGGCAGTGCGGTGCCGGCATTGGGGGCGGTGTCGCCTTCAGAAATTCGTCGAGTTCTCTCAACGTCGAGGCCGGAACCCAGTCGCTGAGGCCTGCGTGCCAGACGAGTGTCCCGCGGTCGATGGGCTGCTTTTCAATCTCATCAATCGTGAACGGTCCCTGGCGCTTTCCGTCGATTATGGCATAATATTCCATGCGGCGTCGCGGTTATTTGCGTTTCTTCTTGGCTGCTTTTGTTTTGGGCATGTCGGGGGTCAGCGAGAAGGAGTAGGGGGCGTCGTCGGCCGCGGTGCCGCGGGTGAGGTTGGGTGTCGAACCCATCTTGAAATCGAGAGTGGCGCCTTCGGTGAGCGTCGGTATGGTGATGTAGTTCTTTCCGTAGGGCACGCCGTTGACGGTCATCGATTCGATGTAGCGGTTGGCGTCGCTGTTGTCCGGAGCCTTGATGGTCACCGTCTTGCCGTTTTCAAGATGGATCTTGGCTTCTTTGAAGAGCGCCCGAGCCGGGAGCCACGGGGTAGAAGCCGAGGGCCGAGAATACATACCAGGCCGAGGTCTGTCCGTTGTCCTCGTCGCCGCAGTAGCCGTCGGGGTTGGGGGTGTACATGTGGTTCATCACCTCGCGCACCCAGTACTGCGCTTTCCAGGGCTCGCCCGACCAGTCGTAGAGATAGATCATGTGCTGGATAGGCTGGTTGCCGTGGGCATAGTTGCCCATGTTCATGATCTGCATCTCGCGGATCTCGTGGATCGGGAAGCCGTAGTAGCTGTCGTCAAACAACGGCGGTACGTTGAACACCGAGTCCATCATCTCGTTGAATTTCTGCTTACCGCCCATCAGGTTGATGAGGCCCTGCGGGTCGTGGAACACCGACCATGTATAGTGCCATGAGTTGCCTTCGGTGAAAGCGTCGCCCCACTTGAGCGGGTTGAAGGGCGACTGGAATGTGCCGTCTTCGTTCTTGCCGCGCATGAGGTTGTGCTCGGGGTCGAAGAGATTGCGGTAGTTGAGGGCGTTGGCGGCGTAAGGCGCCAGCTCTTTCTTCGATTTGCCGAGCGCTTTGCCGAGCATGTAGATGCACCAGTCGTCGTAGGCGTATTCCAGCGTGCGTGCGGCGCTCTCGTTGATGCCCACGTTGTAGGGCACATAGCCGAGGCGGTCGTAATATTCATGTCCGAGGCGGCCGGTGGAGCTGACCGTCGGATGCACTTTGTGGGCGCCGGAGGTCACGGCTTCCCACAGCTTTTCGATGTCGTAGCCGCGGATGCCGTTGAGATAGGCGTCGGCAACCACTGAGGCGCTGTTGTTGCCCACCATGCAGCCGCGGTGACCCGGGCTTGCCCATTCGGGCAGGAAGCCGCTCTCGAGATAAGCGTTGACCAGACCGTCCTGGATCTTGACGCTTTCCGACGGGTAGAGCAGGTTGACGAGCGGGAAGAGGGCGCGGAAGGTGTCCCAGAAGCCGGTGTCGGTAAACATGTAGCCGTCGCAGATCTCGCCGTTGTACGGGCTGTAGTGGCGCACGGCGCCTGCGGCGTCGATCTCATAGAAGGCGTGCGGGAAGAGCAGCGCGTGATAGAGGTTGGAGTAGAAGGTGCGCAGACGGTCGAGCTGGAAGTCGTAGCTGTCGGCCGACACTTCGATGCGGCCGAGCACGTCGTTCCAGCGGTTGCGCCCTTCGCGGGCTATCCGGTCGAAGTCGCCGTCGCCAAGCTCTTTGAGGTTCAGCAGCGCCTGTTCGGGGCTGATGAACGAGGAGGCCACGCGGGCGTTTACTTTCTGACCTTTATGTGTGGCAAAGCCGATGATGGCGCCTGCGTGGTTGCCCGTCGACGAGAGTGTCCCTTCGGTGATCACGCTGTCGAGCACGGTGGCCGTGTAGCTGAACGGCGTGTCGAATTCGATCACGAAATAGTTTTTGAAGTTGTCGGGTACACCGCCGGAATTCTTTGTGGTGTAGCCGGTGATGCGGCGGTTCTGAGGATCGACAGTCACCGACGAGCCGTCGTTGTAGGCATCGATCACCACGGTCGACAGCTCGGCTTCCGGGAAGGTGAAGCGGAAGCTGACGGCACGCTCGGTGGGCGCGAATTCGGTGGTTATGTCGTGGTCGGCCAGATACACCTTATAGTAATAAGGAGTGGCTTTCTCGGCTTTGTGCGAAAACCAGCTCGCGCGTTCCGACTCAATGAACGTCGGTTTGCCGGTGACGGGCATCAATGAAAACTGGCCGTAGTCGTTGATCCAGGGCGAGGGACGGTGGGTCTGCTTGAACCCAACGATCTTGTCGGCGTCGTAGGTGTAGGTCCACCCGTCGCCCATCTTGCCTGTCTGCGGCGTCCATCCGTTCATGCCCCACGGCATGGTGACGATAGGGAGTGTGTTGCCGGTCGACAGCTCGTATTTCGATTGTGTGCCGGTCAGCGTGTTGACATAGTCAACCGGGTCGGCAGCCACGGCAGTAGCGGAGGCTCCGGCCAAAAAGAGGGAAACGATCAGTTTGTTCATCGGTATCGATGTGAGATTTTATGGTTATGATTTACGATGGATGATAGACCTAAAATCAGTCTAACTACAAAGTTAGGCAACTTCCGCCAATCATTGGGCGTTCATCTCGAAAAAAAACACTAAATTTGCGAATATTATAGATTTTGCGCTCATTTTATGACAAAAAAAGATCTTAAAATAGTGTTTTTCGGCACGCCCGATTTCGCTGTGGAATCGCTCCGGCGTCTTGTCGAAGAAGGATACAACATAGCCGCCGTGGTGACGGCGCCCGACAAGCCGGCCGGTCGCGGCCGCTCGCTGCAGATGTCGGCCGTCAAGCAGTATGCTCTCGAGGCCGGACTCCCCGTCCTCCAGCCCGAGAAGCTCAAGGATCCGGCTTTTGTCGAACAGCTGCGCGGTATCGGCGCTCAGCTCTTCATCGTCATCGCCTTCCGCATGCTTCCCGAAGTGGTGTGGACAATGCCGCCGCTCGGCACTTTTAACCTCCACGGCTCGCTGCTGCCGCGCTATCGCGGCGCCGCCCCCATCAACCGCGCTGTCATGAACGGCGACACACGCACCGGCGTCACCACATTTTTTCTCAAACATGAGATCGACACCGGCGACATAATCGATTCGCGTGCCATCGAGATCGGCCCCGACGAGAACGCCGGCTCGGTCTACGACCGCCTGATGATGATAGGCGCCGATCTGACGCTCGAAACCGTTGGCCACATCATCGCCGGCGACCTCGTCACCCGCCCGCAGGCCGATTCCGGCGTGGAGGCTACTCCCGCTCCCAAGATTTTCAAGGACGACTGCCGCATCGACTGGTCGCGCCCGGCCGCCGAGGTGCACAATCTGGTGCGTGGCCTCGCTCCCTATCCTACGGCCTGGAGCGTCATCTGCTCGGCCGGCGCCGAGCTCGGCACGCTGAAGGTGTTCGAGACGCGACGTACCGACATCCCCGCCGTGACCCCCGGCCGCGTCACCGTCGACGGCTCGCGCCTGACGGTCGACTGCGCCGACTGCGCCCTCGAAATCCTCAGCCTTCAGGCTCCCGGCAAGCGACGCATGCCCACCGCCGACTTCCTCCGCGGTATGCGTCTCACCGATCTCTCGCTAAAATAACCGACCGATATAAACCAATCGCACATTATGCACAGATTTATAAAATCACTTCTCGTCGGGCTGCTGGTCTCGCCGGCCGCTCTCGCCCTCGAGATCCCCGACAGCACCTATAGCTACAATGTCGAAGCTATGGGCTCGCTGAGCACCGACGGCACCTCGCCCTTCTGGCTCGTCAGCAACCGGCAGGGCCTGTCGTCGCTCAAAGAATCCAGCGGCTATCTCCGCGCCGGTTTCTTCAAACATGAGCACTACGACCGCCGCTTCGACTGGGAGGCCGGCGCCGACCTCGTCGTCCCCGGCAATTTCACCTCCCATTTCGTGGTGCAGCAGCTCTACGGCGGCATCCGCTACCGCTCGCTCAATCTCACCATTGGTGCCAAAGAGTGGAGCAACCGCGTGGTGGACCGTGAGCTCAGCTCGGGCGACATGTTCATATCGCAGAACGCACGCCCGATCCCGCAGATCATGATCGAGATGCCCGAATATCAGCCGGTGCCATGGACCAAAGGCTGGCTCTCGGCGCGAGCCTATTTCTCCGTGGGACTCTACACCGACTGGCGATGGGAACGTGACCGTGCCGGCGAAGGAGGCTCATGGATCAAAAACCGCATGCTCCACACCAAAGGCCTCTTCCTGCGCGGCGGCGACACCGACCGCTTCCCGCTGACGGTGGAGGGCGGCCTGGAGATGGGCGCTCAGTGGGGCGGCACTTTCCACGGCGTCAACCGCTACACCCACGAGCCATATGTGGTCTATCTCCCTCACGGCTTCAAGGATTTCATGAAGGTGGTGTTCCCCACCTCGGGCGGCAACTCCTCCGACCCCAACCAAATGGGCGAGATCACCAATGTCTACGGCAACCACGTAGGACAGTGGTCGCTCGCCGCCAACTGGGATCAGAAGGATCTCGACTGGAAGTTCCGCGTCTATTATGAGCATTTCTTCGACGACCACTCCATGATGTTTTTCGACCATGCCTGGAAGGATATGCTCGTGGGCGTGGACATAACGGTGCCGAAGAATCCCGTCATCACCCGTTTCCTCTACGAATACATCGACACTAAGGACCAGAGCGGCTCGGTCTACTGGGACAAGACGCCCGAAGTACCCTCACAGGTGAGCGGCGCCGACGATTATTACTCCCACACGCTCTACACCGGCTGGCAGACCTGGGGCATGGGCCAGGGCAACCCGCTGCTCATTTCGCCCATCTACAACACGCCCGGCCTCTGGAACTCCTACGAGTTCATGAACAACCGCATCAAGGGCCACCACTTCGGCTGGACAGGCAACCCGGCCGACGGCTTCGACTACCGCGTTCTGCTCACCTACACCCGCTCATGGGGCTCCTATCTGTTTCCCGCACGCACCGTGCTCCACAATTTCAACGCCCTGCTCGAACTCACATGGCGCCCGCGCCGACTTGCCGGCTGGATGGGTCGCCTCTCTCTGGCTGCCGACGGCGGTCAGCTCCTCGGCAAGAGCTTCGGCGCAATGCTCACAATCTCTAAAACAGGATGGCTATGAAATATATGAAATCATTCCTCGCGGCCGCTCTTGCCTTCGTGGCTCTCTTCGCCGCATCATCCTGCCGCGAACTCGCCCAAAACGGCGACTTCTCCGGCCAATGGCAGGTGCTCACTATCGATTATCCCGACGGAACGGCAGAAAACGTGCAGGGCGAGCGCTACTACCGCGTGTATCGCGACGTGCTCCAGCTGGCTGCTCCCGGAGGTACGATCGTAACGGCCAATCTCGTCTACGATGACGACGCCGCCACGTTCTCCGCCCAGTTCCCCTACAGCACCCCGGCCGAAGTCGCCCCATGGGGCATCGGCTGTCCCGACGGCACCGACCCCTCGGCCAAAGGCTTTACGGCACGCTTCACCATCAATAAGCTAAGCGCCTCGCATCTTGTTTTCACAGGCGAAACAGGCATCGTAGTCACCTGCCGCAAATTCTGACCGCGGCAGTCTGCTGACGATTAATATTTATAAAATAATGTGAACGAATTGTTAAAATTTGAATGGCCCAACGACCCGTCGAAGATAAAACAGGCCGTTGGGTTGCAGGGAAATGAAAAAATCATTACCTTTGCATCAATTCGTAGTCACGGAGGGGGCAGATGCTTCCTCCATTTTATTTGCAATAGAAAATGATCGACAAACAAATCATAGCCCGCGTCGTTGAGTCTGCCCTCGAAGGCACCGACGCTTTTCTTGTAGGCGTCGACGTCACGCCCGACAATCGTGTGATTGTTGAAATCGACTCCGACACCGGCGTCGACATCGACACATGCGCCCGCCTCACACGCGAGATTGAGAATGCCGTCGACCGTGACGTCGAAGACTATGAGCTCGAAGTCGGCTCAGCCGGCCTCACCGCTCCCCTGAAGGTGCGCCGCCAGTATCTGAAATACATCGGCAACGATGTGGAGGTGCTCACACGCGACGGCCGCAAGCTCTCCGGCGTCCTCACCGACGTCTCGCCCGACGGCGCATCGTTCACCCTCACCGTCAAGGAAAAGGTGAAGGAAGAGGGCAAGAAACGCCCCGTTGTCGTCGACAAGCCGCTCGTCTTGAATGTCGCCGACACCAAATATGTGAAATATCAAATAAACTTCAAATAACCCCCATCACTACCCCAGATTATGGCTAAGAAAGAGGAAGCTCCCAACATGGTGGAGCGTTTTGCCGAATTTAAAGAACTTAAGAATATCGACAAAGCCACGATGATCAGTGTGCTTGAAGAGTCGTTTCGCAACGTGCTGGCCAAAATGTTCGGCACCGACGAAAACCTCGACGTGATCATGAACCCCGACAAAGGCGACGTGCAGATTTTCCAGAACCTCACCGTTGTGGCCGATGGCGAAGTGACCGATCCCAACCAGCAGATCAGCCTCTCCGACGCACGCGCCGACCAGGACCCCGACGTGGAGATCGGCGAGGAACACACTAAAGAAATCTTCTTTGCCGACTTCGGACGCCGCGCCATCCTCAATCTGCGCCAGACGCTCCAGTCCAAGATCCTCGACCTCCAGAAAGAGGCCATCTACAACAAGTTCAAAGAACTCGAAGGCGAGCTCGTCACCGGCGAAGTCTACCAGACATGGTCGCGCGAGACTCTCTTGCTCGACGACGATAAAAACGAGCTTCTCCTCCCCAAGAGCGAATCGATCCCCGGCGACTTCTTCCGCAAAGGCGAGACAATCCGCGCCGTTGTGGCCAACGTCGACAATAAAAACAACAACCCCAAGATCACCGTCAGCCGTACCAACGAGAATTTCCTCCGACGCCTCTTCGAACTCGAGGTGCCCGAAATCCACGACGGCCTCATCAATATCCGCGCCGTGGCACGCATCCCGGGCGAACGCGCCAAAATCGCCGTCGAAAGCTACGACGACCGCATCGATCCCGTCGGCGCTTGCGTAGGCGTCAAAGGATCACGCATCCACGGCATCGTCCGCGAGCTCCGCAACGAAAACATCGACGTGATCAACTACACGGCCAACCCCTCGCTCTTCATCCAGCGCGCCCTCTCTCCCGCCAAGATCTCATCGATACGTCTCGACGAAGAGGAAAAACGCGCCGAAGTGTTCCTCCGTCCCGAAGAGGTTTCCCTCGCTATCGGCAAAGGCGGCCTCAATATCAAGCTCGCTTCCATGCTCACCGGCTACGTCATCGACGTTTACCGCGACACTGAAGAGAGCACCGAAGAAGATATCTACCTCGACGAATTCAAGGACGAAATCGACGGCTGGGTCATCGACGCACTCAAGGAAATGGGCTGCGTGACTGCCAAGAGCGTGCTCAACACACCGCGTCAGACGCTTATCGACAAAGCCGACCTCGAAGAAGACACCGTCGACAACGTGATCAGCGTGCTCAAGGCTGAATTCGAGGACGAATAATCCCCCCGCCCCGTCAGTCCCCGTCTGACATTGCGGTCCCGGCCCCGGATTCATCACCGCCCCACGCTAAAACAAACATTAGAAAACATCAACTTAATATATGGCGAGAACGAAAATAAGTAAAGCGGCAAAAGACTTCAACGTGTCAATAGCCACCGTTGTGGAATTTTTGCAGAAAAAAGGCATAACCATCGACAATAATCCCAATTCGCGTATCGATGAGGATGCCTACGACCTCCTTCTCAAGGAGTATGCGCCCGACAGAGCATTGAAATCGCAATCTGATCAGGTGTCCACCGAACGTAAGGTGAAAGAGACCGCCGAAGCAGAAGCTGCGGTTGCACCCGCTCCCGAGCCCGCCCCGGCTCCC
>OHBU01000680.1_pt1 | contig 11625 bp, 7 predicted proteins | sample 1577421 | NCBI WGS metagenome assembly OHBU01 (sample SAMEA3879550, study PRJEB24766) | human gut metagenome | biome: human-associated habitat; feature: feces | place: USA | collected 1985/1987 | reverse complement strand
TCCATGGGGTGGTAGTATTTGCGCCAGCCGTTCTGCCAGTCCTCCTGCTCCACGCCCTCGGTCTCCACGGTGTAGGGGATGCCGGCGGCTTCCATGCGGGCGGCGATAAGCGCCAGCGTTTCCACCTGAGAAGCGCCCGGCTCCAGATACAGATGGATGATCACGGTATCCCGGGGCTTGTCCAGCAGCTCCTGCTCGATCAGATCCACGTGGGCGATCTCGGCCACCTGCTGCTCGATGTCGCTGTAATCCTCGATGTAGATGCCGCCCTCGGCGATCAGGGTAGCAACGGCTTCGGCGTTTTCGGCATCAGCCTTGGCCACAGTCAGGCGGATATCGGTCCATTCCATAAGGCATTCTCCTTTTACGTTGTATCCATGCCGCCCGGCGGGGCAGATGGAAAAAAGTTCTCTTATCTGTATAGTACCCGATTCTGCGCTGGGATGCAAGCATTTGGACAAAATAGACATAAAAAGAAAAGAATTTTCAGCACTTAAAGCAGGGCGCGTACAGAAAAAACAAAAAATACTGACAGCTGCGCCGTCAAATAAGGACTTTTGACGCATTTTAATAGAAAAAAGAAAAAACCACTTTCTTTTTTTGCAAAAATATGTTACTATTCTGTTACGGAACTATGGACAGCCTGCAACCAGAGACTGTCTGTAAACACAAACATTCTTTAAGGAGGAATGTGTCTTATGATGAAGTATCTCCAGAAACTGGGCAAAGCTCTGATGCTTCCCGTCGCTGTGCTGCCGATCTGCGGCATCCTGATGGGTCTTGGTTATGCCCTCGCTCCGGGCGTTATGGGCGTTCCCGGTGCTGCAACCTCCGGTGCAGCTTACACCGTCGGCTTCCTGCTGGTCAAGGCAGGCGGCGCTCTGATCGATAACATGGCATGGCTGTTTGCCATTGGTGCCGCTGTCGGCCTGGCTGACAACGACGGTACCGCAGGTCTGGCCGGTCTGGTCAGCTACCTGATGATGCAGCAGCTGCTGAGCCCCGGCGTGGTCAGCATGGTGCGCACCCTGGAAGAGGGCACCGCTACCTACATTGCATACCAGAAGGTCGCCGGCAACTCCTTCATCGGCATTCTGGCCGCTGTTGTGGGTGCTGCCTGCTACAACAAGTTCAAGAATACCCAGCTGCCTGACTGGCTGGCATTCTTCTCCGGCAAGCGCTTCGTTGCGATCGCTACCGGTCTGATCTCCATTCTGGTGTCCGTTGTTCTGCTGTTCGTCTGGCCCGTCATCTTCGACGCTCTGGTCGCAATCGGCAACGGCATCGCCGGCATGGACGGCATCGGCGCCGGCATCTACGCCTTCCTGAACCGTCTGCTGATCCCCACCGGCCTGCACCACGCTCTGAACAACGTGTTCTGGTTCGACACCATCGGCCTGGGCGACCTGTCCCACTTCTGGGCTGGCGAGACTTCCGCTGATGTGGGCTGGAGCCTTGGTATGTATATGTCCGGCTTCTTCCCCTGCATGATGTTCGGTATCATGGGCGCTGCTCTGGCTATGGTCAAGACCGCTAAGAACAAGAAGGCCGCTATTGGTCTGGTTCTGTCCGCTGCAATTTGCGCATTCGTCTGCGGCGTTACCGAGCCCTTCGAGTTCGGCTTCATGTTCCTGTGCTTCCCGCTGTACGTTGTGTACTCCGCTCTGTACGGCATCTTCACCATCATCACCTACTACACCGGTTTCCGTGCTGGCTTCTGCTTCTCCGCAGGCGCTACCGACCTGATCTTCTCTGCATCCCTGCCCGCAGCTGCTAAGACCTGGATGATCATTCCTCTGGGCATCGCAGCATTCCTGGTGTTCTACTTCGTGTTCTACTTCGCCATCACCAAGTTCGACCTGAAGACCCCCGGCCGTGAGGATGACGACGAGGAAGCTGAGAAGAAGGTCGTTCTGGCCAACAACAACTACACTGAGGTTGCTGCTGGCGTGCTGAAGGCCATCGGCGGCAAGGAGAACGTGAAGGACGTTGGTTACTGCGCAACCCGTCTGCGTTTTGAGGTGAAGGATAACGCCAAGGTCGACGAGAAGGCTGTCAAGGCTGCCGGTGCTGCCGGTGTTATCCGTCCCAGCAAGAACGCTTGCCAGGTCATCATCGGCACCAAGGTGCAGTTCGTGTACGACGAGCTGAAGAAGATGCTGTAACTGGCACTTCGGTAAAACAAAACAGGCGCGGAGGGCTGGTTGCCTCCGCATGACACCGCCGGGGGCGGGCGCAGAAAGCGCCCGTTCCCGGCGGCTTTTTGTTCACACAAACTGCTTTTCTTCCAAAATGGAACGTGCTATACTGAAAAAAACGCTCTGCCCGCTCCGGCCGCTGTGCACCGGTGGAAGCGGGCGGGCCGCTGAGAAGAACGAGGTGTTTTGCATGATCATTCAGAATGCACTGGTTTATACGCCGCGCCACACCTTTGAGCGCGGCACCATCATCATCCGCGATGGCCGCATCGTGCCCTTTGCCGCCCCGGAAGAGGGCGAAGAGGTGCTGGACGCCGAGGGGCTGTACGCCCTGCCGGGCCTTGTGGATATCCACTTCCACGGGGCAATGGGCAAGGATTTCTGCGATGGCACCGAGGAGGCCATCCAGACGCTGGCGGATTTTGAGGCCAGCAAGGGTGTGCTGGCCATCTGCCCCGCCACCATGACCTACCCCGAGGAGATCCTGAACAAGGTAATGGACGCCGCTGCCGCCCATAAAAACGGCAAGGGCGCCGACCTTGTGGGCATCAACATGGAAGGCCCCTTCATCAGCCCCAAGAAGGTTGGTGCCCAGAACCCGGAGTATGTGCAGGGCGCAGACGCCGCCATGTTCCGCCGTTTGCAGAAGCGTGCGGGCGGTCTGATCAAGCTGGTGGACGTTGCACCCGAAGAGCCGGGCAATCTGGACTTTATCCGGGAGTGCCATAACGAGGTGCGCATCTCCATCGCCCACACCTGCACCGACTACGACACCGCCGTCAAGGCCTTTGAAGCCGGTGCCACCCACATGACCCACTTGTACAATGCCATGCCCGGCATCACCCACCGTGCGCCCGGCCCTATCATTGCAGCCATGGAGCACGATGCCGAGGTGGAGCTCATCACCGATAACGTGCATATTCACCCCGCCATGGTGCGGTTCACCTTCAACACCTTCGGGGACGACCGCGTCTGCCTGATCGCGGACAGCGCCATGTCCTGCGGCCTGCCGGACGGTCAGTACAGTCTGGGCGGACAGGCCATCACGGTCAAGGGACCCCGCGCCACCCTGACCGAGCACCCGGACACCATTGCGGGCAGCAACACCTGTCTGTACGACTGCATGAAGCGCGCCGTGCTGGAGATGAACGTGCCGCTGGAAAGCGCCGTCCGCGCCGCCAGCGAGACCCCCGCCAAGAGCATTGGCGTGGACAACGACTACGGCAGCCTTGCCGCCGGACGCTACGGCAACGTGATCCTTGCGGACAAGGAGCTGAACATCAAGGCTGTCATCCAGAAAGGAAACCGGATCGTATGAGAGAGCCTGCGTTTATCTGGCGGCTGCTCACCGGCCCGGAGCTGACCGATGTGTATCTGAACGAGATGCGCCGGGACTTTCCTGCCGGGGAGCTGAAGCCCCTGAGCATGATCCTGAACAGCGAAGCGGATGGCACTGCCCACACATGGGGCGTGTTTGACGGGGACACCCTTGCCGCCTATCTGCTGATGGTGCGTCCCGAGGGCTGCCGGATGAGCCAGCTGGATTATTTTGCCGTAGTGCCCGCCTACCGCGCCCACGGCATTGGGGCGCAGCTGCTGGCGCAGCTGCCCGCCCACGAGGACACCGCCGAGGCCATTTTAATTGAAGCCGAGATGCCGGAAAAGGCCGAGGACGCAGCCATGGCAGTGCGGCGGCTGGGCTTTTACGCCCGCTGCGGCGCGTGGGACACCCACTACACCGAGCATCTTTTTGACGCGTGGTTCCGCATTCTGGTGCTGGACTGCCCGGGCTGCGCGTCCCTTGCCCCGGAGACTGCAGTGAAAGCCCTGACCGACTGCTACCGCCGCACCATCAGCCCTACCCAGTGGCAAAAGCACGTGCAGTTCTTTGCCCCGGATGGCAGCGTGTGCGGCTGAGGGCAAAACGCACATAACCATAACATAAAAGAATGCCCGCCCACCGTGGTTTCCCACAGGTGGGCGGGCATTTTGCGGTCTATCGTTTGTGCGCTGTAAAAGCGCTCAGAGGGCGGCGGTCTGGGGGAGCAGGCGGAAGAGCATTACGGGAAGCTCGCTGTTTGCAAAATCCAGCGTAAAGATGAGTTTGCCGTTCTTTGCTTCAAAAGGCAGCTCCGTCTGCGTGCCGTCCGGGGCAATGCGCACAAGCTTTTTGCCTTCCAGCAATCCGGCGGGCAGCGCAAGCCTTACCAGGCCGGTGGGCTGCGTCAGGCTGCCTGCGGTTTCAAATGCCACACTCAGGTATTCCCCGTTCGTCCGCGCGGTCACATCCTCCGCAGAAAGGCTGCCGCTGAGCGGCCATGCCGTTGCGGCTTCGATCATTTCCAGCTGCGCGGCGTTTTCTGCCTGCCCGCACACGGGGCAGAAGGTCAGCGTTTCGCCTTCCGCAGTGCGGAAAGTGAACTTCCGGCAATCAGTGCTGCCAGTGTGCGCGCAGCCCTGCCGCAGACAATCGGCGCTCTGAGCGCCGGTTCCGTTCGGGGACCATGCACCGAACTGGTGTCCCAGCTTATCGGTCGGGTCTGCGGTGTAGCTGTCTTTGCAGCGGGAGCAGGTAAAAACAGTATAGCCGTCTGTTTCACAGGTAGGCTCTACGGTAACAGCCTGATAATCATGGTTCAGTGCGGACAGCTCCGCATAGGTGGTATAGTTGCAACGGGAACAGGTGTCGTAAGCGTTCCAGCCGATTTCCGTGCAGGTAGGGGCTTTTGCATCGTGATGCACCAAATCATGGTTCAGTGCGGGCAGTTCCGCATAGGTGGTATGGTCGCAGCGGGAACAGGTATCGTAAGCATCCCAGCCGATTTCCGTACAGGTAGGGGCTTTTGCATCGTGATTCACCAGAGCATGATTCAGCGCGGGCAGCTCCGCATAGGTGGTATGGTCGCAGCGGGAGCAGGTTTCGTAAGCGTTCCAGCCCTTTTCCGTACAGGTAGGGGCTTTTGCTGCGTGCTGCTCCAAATCATGCTGTGCGGGCAGTTCTTTGCGGGTGGTATAGTTGCAGTTTTTGCAGGTTTCGTAAGCGTTCCAGCCGATTTCCGTACAGGTGGGGGCTTGCGCTGCGTGCTGCTCCAGATCATGGTTCAGTGCGGTCAGCTCTGTATAGGTGGTATAGTCACAACGGGAGCAGGTTTCGTAAGCCCAGCCCATTTGCGTACAGGTGGGGGCTTTTATCACGCGCTGCCTCAGATCATGTTTCAGCGCGGGCCGCTCCACATAGGTGGTATAGTCACAACGAGAGCAGGTTTCGTAAGCATCACAGCCGGGTTCCGTACAAGTGGGGTCTTTTGCTTTGTAGTACACCAAATTATGTTTCAGTGCGGGGATTTCTTGATAATCGGTATAGTCGCAGTTTTTGCAGGTGTCGAAAGCATCCCAGCCAATGTCGGTGCAGGTAGGGGCTTTTGCTTCGTGATGCACCCGATCATGGTTGTTTGAGTCTTTTTCGCCGTATTCCTTACCACACACCTCACAGACCGCTTTGGTGGTGCAGGTTGCTTTGCCACCGGTACACTTTGCAGTATCAACTTCGCGGCAGTAGTTCGTGCAGCTGCGGGTGTGCGTGCCGTTGCCGGCGGATGACCACTCGCCCCATGCGTGACCGCCGTAGTAACTCCCTCCGCAAGTATTGCACATTCCCAGAGTGTCGCAGGTCGCGTAGCCGCCGCTGCAGCTTCCAGTCTCTTCTGCGTTGCAGCGCTTGCATCTGCGGGTGTGCGTGCCGTTGCTGGCGTAGTTAGGCGTCCACGCGCCCCAGTCGTGACCGAGAATGCCGTATTTCGCGCCGCATTTTTCACAGATTTTGCCTGTGGTGCAGGTGGGACCTTGGGTACCGCCGGTATGTACCGTTAAATACGTAACATTGCCATCGTTGTGGCAGTTCTGGCATTCAGTTACATAAACCCTATGAGAGGTCGAATCATATTTTCTGTATCCGAGGATCTCACGTGTCTCCATACTCCCACAGCGGGCGCAGCGCCTCTGGACTGTTTCTGCCGCTTTAACGTTTAACACGGTCCCCGGTATCAGGCACACCATTGCCAGCACCGTCAAACACCAGATCAGCCATTTTTTCATGTTACTCCCTCCTTGTCATCAAATCTTGTTATCCTTTCAGATCAAACTGCACGGACAGCGATGCAAGCACGGCATCTACCACCTTCCGCGCCTGGGCAAGCATATCGATCTCCGCCACAAAAGCGATGACCTGCTCGCGCTCCTGCGCGGGGACCTGCAGCGCACTCAGGCTCATGCTCAGATAGCGCCGTATTTTGCGCTCCAGCGTAAAGTAGGGGTCGCACCGCCGTGCCATGTAGCCGCGCATCATGCCAGCCGTGCCCAGCTCCATCTCGTAGAAATCACACTCGGCGCACCCGGGCAGATACGCGCTGAACGCCGCCTGCAGCTCGGCCGTGGTGCTGCGGTGGATGATCTCCGCCGTGGCGGGGAAGGTGTACGCTTCCACATAGATATCCCGCAGATTCTCGCTCAGCTCGGTCATCGCCAGCTGCAAAGCCGTCTCCACCGCGTAGAGGTACACCGGCGAGGGGGCGTTTGCCGCCAGCGGCCTTACCGCGCCGAACTGCCTGCTGAACATCATGCCGATCAGCTCGGTCAGCACACCGTCCTTGGTGCGGAAAATATTCTGGAACGACCCGGCGGAAACATCTGCTTCCTTTAAAATTTCTGCCACCTTGGTGTTCGTGTAGCCTTTTTCCAGAAAAAGCCGGACACAGGCGGTCAGTATCCGCCGTTTTGCTTCTTTGCTGTCGTATCTGCGCGCCATTGGAAATCATCCTTTTCTACAATTGGTTTCTAACCCAATTATATATTGATTTTAAAATCACGTCAAGTAAACTTTTCAGGGCGTATTTTGGGCAGGTTGACAAAATTTGAACTTCCCGCCGGTGTGCAAAAGTGTGCAGAGCCCCAGAAAATGGAAAATGATGATTTTTGATCCATGACTTGGTGGCGATTTGCGTGACCGCAAAGGTATATTTGATATATAGGAAGAAGAATGCCCACTCGTCTGAGGAGTTCTCAGGGGAGTGGGCAGTTTCACACAAGTGGTTAATATAATTTCGATTATGATAATTCAAATTATATTAAGACGTTCCATGGGCCGTAACAGCTTCACCGCTTGGTTTTCAAAAATCACCTGTTGATAGCGGTGTTACTTCTTCACAAATTGGTATACGCCATATTCTGGTGACGTCACCAATCCATGCTTGATAAGATTCTTGATGATAGAGGATGCACGCGATTTCTGAACGCCATATAGCTGTGCAACGTTTATGCTGCGAAACTGATATTGATACCGATATCTCTTGAAAAGTTCAAGCGTATTATACCGTATTTTATCAGTACATTCCACCGCTTTATGCAGTCACATGGGTGGCATTCTCTTTCACCGAATTGATCGTATCCATCAGTTCACTGCCCGTTTTGCCATCAAACAGGCGGGTAAACAGAATGGGCTGGTCAAAGGGTGGTTTCATCAGAACCGCTTTGCTTTCCACATAACCGTTCTGCTCGATGTAATGAATGACCTTCTGCACGAACGCGATCTGCTTTGCATTCAGCGATTCATCGTTGATGAACTTGGAAAATGCCTGCATGGCAGCATCGTGGTCCAGCTTTGCCACTTTACGCACCAGCAGACCAAAGGGTGTATCCCGAAACTCCCGTGCATAGTCCTCTTTGCTGCCCAGCTCACAGGTGAAGATATATTCCAGCTCGGTGTAGTCGCCCTGAGAAAGTGGAATGTTCTGGGTCAGCTTGTGGATGGCCAGCGTATCGCTGCGGTGCTCCATGATGTAGCGGTTCACACGTTCCCGGTACTCGCCGAAATCGTAGCCGGAATCCAGCGTTTTGCCCTCGGTCTGTTCCAGTACCGGGTCGGCAAGGGCCGTGTAGACAGGCTTTTGCCCTTCTACACCGTCCACCAGAAACTTGATAAGCTCCCGCAGTTCCTGCCGCATTTCCTCAAAGCGGAGCAGATCATGCGAGGCCAAAAACTCGTCCGTCTGCACCTCCCGGATGAGGGGCAGCTTTGCCTGCACCTGCGGGATGGTAGCTTTCCCTTCCAGCAATGCCGCTGTGCTGCGCAGCTGTTTCTGGGCGCGGCCCAGCCCCGGCAGACCTTCCAGTTCACAAAGCAGCAAGCCATACACAAAGTTATCGAACCGTTTGGCGGCTTCATCTTTGTCGTCCAGCGAGATGAGCGGTGCCACCTCTTTCATCAAGGTGCCTTTGTCCGTTTCGGTCAGGCTGACAAAGGCTTCCGGCATTTGATAGTGTTCCACGGCCTGTCGGTGCAGCCGCACGGATACCAGCTCCGGGTTCAGCGCTCCCACTTCGGCACGGCAGGTTTCTGTTAAAATTTTACGCCAGTTCTGGTAGTTTTCGTCCCCATAGGCTCCATCCTGCAAGGCCGCAGCAATGCGCACCTGCTTGCAGAAAATGCTCTCGGACAGGCTTTTGGTGTCCGCGCTCTCGTAGCCGTTGGGTTTCTGACGGAAAAATTCAAAGTTGCCGCAGTAGTCGAAAATCAGAAACCGCCGTTTGCCCGTATATTCGCCGTCGATGGCATCCACGCAGGCAAGGGACGGGCAGAGCCGCGTGCCACGGCCTATCATCTGCCAGAACTTCGTTTTGCTGCGCACTTTTTTGAAGAACACCAGATTCGCACACTCCGGCACATCAATGCCCGTATCCATCATATCCACCGAGACCGCAATAAAAGGCGGCTTATCCGGCTGTTTGAAATCGTCAATGATGGACTGTGCATAGGCGTCATCGCAGACCACCCGCTGGATGAAACCCGGGTACTGGGTCTCCAGCTGCGGGTAGAGCTTGCCAAAACGCTCCCGGATAAACTCCGCATGGCGCTTGTTCTGGGCAAAGATGATGGTCTTGCCGATGCGGTCACCGCCCGCCGTCTGGATGCCGCGTTCCATCAGGTCTTGCAGCACCGTGTCCACGGTGTTGGCGTTGAAGATGAACTTATTCAGCTTTTCGGATGGGATAAAGGTGGGCAGGGTGTCGTCCTCGGCAAAATCGTCCTCGTAGCGAGCCTTATCCTCCGGTGAAAGCTGGTCGTAGTGGATGCCCTCTTCTGTGAATTTCGTCTTGACCTCGTAGTTGTAGTAAGGCACCAGCACATGGTCGGTGTAGACCGCCGTATCGTAATCGTAGGCGTAGGTGGGGATGCCGTGTTCCATCTCGAAAAAGTCGTAGGTGTTGCGGTCCACGTCGGTTTTCGGGGTGGCGGTCAAGCCCACCAGAATGGCATCGAAATAATCAAAAATGGCGCGGTATTTCTTGAAAATGCTGCGGTGGCTCTCGTCCACGATGATAAGGTCAAAATGTGCAGGCGAAAACAGCGGCACGCCGTCCTTGGTCTTGGCGTTGTCAATGGCGTTGAGCATGGTGGGATAGGTGGAAAACACGATGCGCGCGGCCTTATCGTCCTTAGAGGAGCACAGGTTGCACAGCGATTGGTCCGGCAGATACTTTTTGAAGTCGTCCTTTGCCTGCTTGACCAGCGCGGTGCGGTCCGCCAGAAAGAGCACGTTGGTCACATGACCGCCCCGGCTCAGCACATCGGTCAGGCTGGACGCGGTGCGGGTCTTGCCTGTGCCCGTTGCCATGACCAGCAGATTGCGCCGGAAGCCCTGCGCGATGTGGGCGCAGACAGCCCGGATGGCGTTTTTCTGATAGTAGCGGTCGGTGATTTTGTCGTCAATTTCGATGGTGTCCAGCGGCTTTTTCTCGGTGCGGCGGTTCATCAGTTTCTGTAAATCATCCTTGCAGAACACCCCGCTCACGGCACGCTGCGGGCCGCTCTGCTCATCCCAGAAATAGGTGGTGTAGCCGTTGGTGGTAAACAGCATCGGACGGCGGCCGAATTTCTGCTCCAGACAGTCTGCATAAAGCTGAGCCTGCTTGCGCCCGATGTTGGGGTCTTTGGTGCTGCGCTTGGCTTCAATGACCGCCAGCGGCAAGCCGTCCTTGCCCATCAGCACATAGTCCGCATAGCCCTTCTGCCCCAGCACGCCGTTCATGTTGTCCACTTCGTACTCGGTGCGCACATCGGCGTCCGGCCCGGTGAACTTCCAGCCCATGGCCTTGAGGTCGATATCGATGATCTTCCGCCGCGTTTCGGCCTCGGTCAGGTCGGCGGCGGTGAAACTGCGGCTCTGCTGGTTCTGCTGTTTGCTGGCCGTGTACGCCGCCGAAAGGCTCTCCACCTGCTTGCGCAAGGCTTCCAACTCGGCATCTTTCTGGGACAGTAAACTTTCCTGCTCCCGGATCTTCTTTTCGTCCAGCGCCACTTTCTCGCCGGGGATGGCTGTTTCATCAAAGGAGCGCTCCACATAGTCCGTGCCGTAGCAGTAATCCACCCACTGGATGAAATCGAACAGCCCCCGCAGGCTGAACACTGCATCCGCCGCCGACACACTATGCCCCGTATGTACCGCCAGATTGCCCGCCTTCACGATGCTGGGCAGCACGCTCCACACATTGCGGTCCACTGCGAACCGGAAGCTCGGCTCGTGCAACAGGGATTGCAGGTTGTCCTTGTAGGGCATCGTGATGGTCTTGTCTGCCGCATACACCCACTTCACCGCCAACTCCAACGCCTTCCGGCACCCCACCGCGCACATCGCCGGGGAGGTGGAGAACACTTTCTCGGCCTCGATGGCAGAATTGGCAAAGAGGGAGTATTCATTTTTAGCCAGCAAATACGAAAAATTTGACATAATTGAATGCCTCATCAAAGTAGCTGCGTCACTATATCATTTAGACGCCAGCGTTCGTCTCCGCCTCTTCATTCATTTCTAAATGCATCGCATTCCCAGCCAGATTGATTAATTGTTGCAATATGGTGACTGCTTTATCCGAATTTATCACATCCACAAGAAAAATTTGAAAATCTTTGCGAGATTTAAAACTATAAATATAGCCATTTCCGTATTGTGGCAACTGATTTGCAATATCGCTTTCTAGAACAACTGTTACAGGATAAATAGTTGCATCGTACGCAATAAACATTAATCGAAACTTGTAGTCTTTATTGTCAGGCGTTTCCAAGCATACTTCAAATTTCTTTTGCGTATTACCCATTTCTCCCAAACGACTTTGAATATCTATATGTTGTTCTACTGTCTTAGTTTGAAAAGCAGTCAACAATGCAGCTGTACCGACTTCTTTGGTTTGCGTAAAAGAACGAATTGGACCATCATATTCTTTGACTTCACATTTGACCATTCCCTGCGTTATTTCGCTCAGTTCATTTCCAACTTCTTTAATAACTTTATCAGGCGCTGTCAAATCAACCTTGTCAAAACTTAACTTCTCTTTTAATGATAGCATATGATCCATACTTAATCCTCCATTAATTGAA
>OHBU01000675.1_pt1 | contig 11674 bp, 12 predicted proteins | sample 1577421 | NCBI WGS metagenome assembly OHBU01 (sample SAMEA3879550, study PRJEB24766) | human gut metagenome | biome: human-associated habitat; feature: feces | place: USA | collected 1985/1987 | reverse complement strand
ACCCTTTGAAAAGCGTGGACGTAAACTTTAGTTTTTATGCGTACCGAGCCTTTATTTGAAATTATTCCTGTGCAGCCTTCATCATTTCCTTACCTGCGTTCCAAGCCTGACCGACTTTTTCTGTGGCAACGTAATATCCCGATTGGAACTGGTCGAAGATGAGTGCGTTGAGTTTCATCGGGTCGATCTTGCCGTTTCCCGAGAGCACTTTTTCATCTGCGCTCACGTTCACTACCTTTCCGATGACGGCATAGAGATTTTCGGTATCTACTATTTCCGCAAGCTCACATTCGAGTGCGACGGGGAACTCTGTTATCACGGGGGCATTTACAAATGCGCTTTTTTCTGCGTGATATCCCGACTTTGCGAACTTATCGGGCATAAGCAGAACGTTTATGTACCGAAAATGCTTCCCGACCGACTGTGCAAATCTCTCCGCAAGCTCCGATGCTCCGCCGTGACGGTTTCCGTAAGTGAGGATAAGATAAAGATAGTCCATTACAAAACTTGCCCGTACGATGAAGTCCTTGACAAGCTGCGGCATTTCGTGACCGCAGACGGGGCAGACTATGCCGATCGTCTCGGCTTTGTACAGCATTTCGCCGTGCATTTCCTGCGGAATACTGTAACATTCGCAGTCAAGCTGACGTGCGGCATAAAGGCTGTTGCCCGTTGCGGTAAAATAAAATACCATCTTATCATCTCACATTGATTTCTTTGCCGAGATATGCTATAATGTTTATAGCGTTTCCCGACCTTGACTATATTATACCTTATAATATCAGCTTTGTACAATGCTGTTTGTTGATACTGCTATAAAAATTATTTATACTTATTTATACTAAGGAGATGTGCTTATGCCCGAGATATATCAGCTCCGCCGGCTTGCCGCCTTTGCCGAATACGGAACGCTTTCCGAGGCGGCTGAAAAACTGTATCTTTCGCAGCCTGCCCTCAGCCGAAATATGCGAAAGCTTGAAGAGGACATCGGCGTTTCGCTTTTTATACGAAGCAAAAACAAGCTCGAACTAAACGAAAACGGAAAGCTTGCCGCCGAACTTTCCGTAAAAGTCTTATCCGAAATTGACAACATCGCAAAGCAGGTGCAGGCACTCGACCGAAGCCGCCGAACAATATCATTCGGGATATGCTCTCCTGCTCCCGTGTGGAAAATTTTGCCCCTGCTGGCGCAGTTCTATCCTGCGATGACCGTGCAGACCGAGCCTGCGAACGAACCCGACCTGCTGAACGGGCTTGACACGGGCAGGTTTCACATTAAAAACTTCTCCTAAATCATTGAATAAGACAATTATAAACCCTACAATGATTGTAGTGTCAAAGATTTTTTAAATAAGTGTAAAAAAAGTTTGTATAAAGACGAAACGCCCGATATGAAGCAAAAGATCATATCGGGCATTTTCATAGGTCAATCATTATCGGCAATAATACGCCTTACCTTTTCAATATAAGCTGCCGCAGCTTTTGAAAGTGCCGCATAACGCTTCCATATCAGCGCATAATTGATCTCCAGCGGCGGTTCAAGCGGACGGAAGCATACGCTTTCATCAAGCTGCTCGGGAAGCTGATCCTCGGTCGAAAGGAAGCAGCCCAGTCCGCTTTTTACAAATCGGGTAGGCGAACCGTTCACGATGTTATATGTGGCGGCAACGTTGAAATTCTCGATCTCGGTCTCCGCCCAGTGCGAAATGAGCCTTTGCAAGCCTGCACGGCGGTGGAATATCAGCGGAACGGACAGGATATCCGCTCTTTCTATGCGATCCTTTTTGGCAAGCTTACAGTCCTTCATCATAAGCAGTCCCCAGTGCGAGGGATCGTGCAGGGGGATATACTCATATTTTACGGTATCGATAGGTTCAAGGTGGATAGAAAAATCAAGGCTTCCGTGTTCAAGCTTTTCCATAACGTCAATAGCGTCGCTGCTGTAAAACTGAAAACGCACATCGGGGTTATCCGCACGAAGCTCTGCGGCTGCAGTCAGCACGGTTTTTGTGGGAGTTCCGCCTATCGTCACCTCTCCGCTCAGGGTGGGAACGTTTGCCGAAAGGTCACGCTCTGTTTTTTCGAGCAGCCTTACTATCTCGTCCGCACGTTTCCGCAGCAGAACGCCGTCCTCGGTCAGCGTGATCTGCCTTTTCCCTCTGATGAGCAGCTTTTTTCCGATCTCCTGTTCAAGCTCCATTATCTGCTTGGATAAAGACGGCTGGGAAATATGAAGGCTTTCCGCAGCTTTTGTAATGTTTTTTTCTCTTGCGACCGCTAAAAAATATCGGAGCAGCCTTATATCCATTGCTCTCACCTCGGTTATATTATACCCGTTCTTATCATTCCTGTCAACTATGATAAGCCATTCTTAATAAGTATTTGCTATTATAAGACCAAGTGATATAATATAATTGAATAAGGAAAAATGAAAAAAGGAATGATGTGAATGGAAAAAGAAGTCAAGCGCCGTCAGATCGATATGCTGAACGGCTCTCTCCGGAAGGGACTGCCGATGTTTGCGCTGCCCGTTGCGGCGACGGCGGTACTGGAGCAGCTTTTCAACGCCTCCGATGTTGCGGTCGTCGGAAATTTTACGGGAGATGAAAGCACTGCGGCGGTCGCAGCGGTCGGAGCGAACAGCCCCGTGATAGGTCTTATAGTCAACCTTTTCGTCGGCATCGCCCTCGGTGCGAACGTTGTCATTGCCAATGCGATAGGACGGAGCGACAGGGAAGCCGTTCACAAGGCTGTACATACTTCCGTTGCGGTGGCAGTCCTCGGAGGAATTTTCATTGCTGTTCTTGGCGAGCTTTTTTCGGGAATGCTGCTTCGGTCGCTGAACGTTCCCGATGATGTTTTTCCGCTGGCTCTGCTTTATCTGCGGATATCTTCTCGGAATGCCCGTGATACTGCTTTATAATTTTGAAGCGGCGATATTCCGAAGCATCGGCGATACGAAAACTCCGCTTATCGCACTCACGGCTTCGGGCGTACTCAATGTCCTGCTCAATCTTTTCTTTGTGGCGGTGCTGAAAATGACCGTAAACGGCGTTGCGATAGCGACTGTTATCTCCAATGCGGTAAGTTCGGTGCTGCTTTTCCGAAAGCTTATCATATCGGAAAGCTATGTTAAGCTTGAACCGAAAAAGATACGCATAGATTTAAAAACGCTCGGCAGGATATTGAGGATAGGTCTGCCTGCGGGTATTCAGGGAGCGGTCTTTGCACTTTCAAACATCATAATCCAGGCGGCTATAAACAGCCTCGGCAAGATAGTTATGGCGGCTTCGAGTGCGGCTTTCAATATCGAGTGCTTCGCATATTATGTGCTGAATTCGTTCAGTCAGGCTTGCACAACATTCGTCGGACAGAACTACGGTGCAAAGCAGATAGACCGCTGCAAAAAAACACTTGCTGTCTGCATTGTCGAAGATGCGATAGCGACGGCAGCGGCAATAGCTCTTGTACTCCTTTCGGGAAAATATTTGCTCGCCGTTTTCAACAACGATCCGCAGGTCATCGAGCTTGGCTTTGTCCGTCTGAAAATGATCTTCACCGCTTATACATTCAGTATGCTTTATGAGGTCATGTCGGGATATCTGCGAGGCTTCGGCATCTCGCTCGTCCCTGCGATACTGACAACGATAGGCGTCTGCGGTGTAAGAATTGCATGGATAAAGATGATCTTTCCCAAAGAACCGACCTTCAACACGATAATGACCGCCTACCCGATAAGCCTTGCAACGACAGCCGTGCTCATATTCATAGCGCTTATATGCTGCCGACCTGCAAAGAAGTTTGCCCAAAAGCAAAAAGAGGAAAGCATAAGCCAATAAAAAATTGACCGCACAAAGCCGAATAAAAAGCTTTGTGCGGTTTTGTTTAAATCGAGCGCAGGACTTCCGAAATATCGGCGTTGATGCAGACCGAGCGGTCAATTATTTCATCGGGGCAGAATGCTTCGCCCGAATTTACGCAGGCATAGAATGAGTCAGGGTTTTCGACCGTCATTATCCAGAATGGGTATTTTATGATAGTCGGCGTATTGAAGCCGACCCCAAGCTCCAGAAAAAGCGTGTGCATATTTTTATGGCGGCGGACAAATTCGTAATAGCGGTCGGAGGCTTCGTGCCAGGCGTTATCCTCTGTAAAGCTGCTGTCACATCGCAGGTTCATTGTCAGCGGTCTGCCGCACTCGGGGCAGTGCGGAACAAGCTCGGACGGGATTCGCATATCCTTCTGCTCGGTATACATTCGGCGAATGATCTCTTCGTTATCGAATGTCTTGTCACAGCAAGGCTTCGTGCATTGAAAAAGTCCATAATCGCCCTGCGTGTAGAAAAGCCGCTTTTTATCAAAGCCTGTCTTTTGAAATTGGTGGTCGACGTTCGTGGTCAGCACAAAATAGTCCTTGCCCGAAACAAGCTCCAACAGCTTTTTATACGTTCCGTTATCGCAGTCCGAATAGCGGTTGATGTAAATATATCTCGACCAGTATGCCCAATATTCCTCGGGAGTTTTAAAATGATAAAATCCACCCGAATACATATTCTTAAAATCGTATTTTTCAATAAAATCGGCGAAGTTTTTTTCAAAGCGCTCGCCCGAATAGGTAAAGCCTGCGGCTGTGGAAAGTCCTGCTCCTGCGCCTATCAGGATGCAGTCGGCGCTGTCAAGCTCTCTTTTCAGTATGTCAAGCTTTTCCGAGTAATTTCCCATAAATTTCGCTGTCACTTTCTTTATAAACATTAAATGCCACCTTTATTTTATCAGAATATCCGATGACCGTATCAACAGCTATCTCTGCCGCTTCCTTTTGAGGAAAGCCGAAAACTCCCGTTGAGATACAGCAGAACGCAATGCTGCCGATGTGATTTTCCAACGCAAGCTCAAGGCAGGAGCGGTAGCAGCTTTCAAGCAGTCGGCGGTGTTCGCCCGTCAGCCTGCCCTGCACGATAGGTCCGACCGTGTGTATGATCTTTCCGCATGGCAAATTGTAGGCATCGGTCAGCTTCGCCTGCCCCGTCGGTTCGTCACAGCCCTGTCTGCGCATTATTTCCGCACATTCAAGCCTAAGCTGTACTCCCGAAAAGGTGTGTATCGCATTGTCTATGCAGGAGTGACAGGGCTGAAAGCAGCCGAGCATTGCCGAGTTTGCAGCATTGACGATCGCACCGCATTTCAGCGTTGTGATATCACCCTTCCACAGACAGATATTTCCGCTTATCGGCTCAAGTTCGCCGATGTCGGTTATGCCCTTCGCCGAAATTTTCTCACGCAGAAATTCGTCCTGCACCTGCAGAAAATCCTTCTCCGCAGGCTTCGGCGGACGGATATTCACAAGGCTTCGAAAAAGGTCAAAACGGGCTTTTTCGTCCTCGGGGATGCTTATATTTTTGTAACGGCTGTCCTCTGCAAGAAGATATTTTATAAGGTATAAAAGCTGTTCGCTGTGCTTCATTGAAGATCACCCTTTCGCTATGATATTATAATACCACGGATTTTGCCGAATGTAAAGTACGCACTTTTCGGTGACATAGTTACCCCGAGGTGATTTTTGCGGCGGAAGCTTGCTTTTTCGGGCTTGTTATGCTAAAATTATCACAGAATGATAAAATGAGCATACCACGATGTTCAGACAGCTTAAATATTTCCAGTCGGTTGTCCGACTTAACAGCTTTTCCGAGGCGGCGGAGGAAAATTTCATATCCCAGTCTGCGATCTCACAGTAAATTCAGGCTCTTGAACGTGAGCTTGGCTTTCCGCTTCTCGAACGAAAGAACCGCACGTTCAGCCTTATATTAATTTTTAAACTGAAAGTGTACAAAAAATCAAGCAAAAGCTCGAATATATGGCTTTTGCGCCGATTTTTTGTCTACACTTTGATTAAAAATTAATATTACACCCGCAGGCGAATATTTCTACCGAAAAAGCCTTGTTCTGACCGCCGATCATGAGCGGATGTGTTCGGAAGCTTCAAAAATTGCGAGCGGCGAGCGGAACACGCTGAATATCGGACAGAACAAGTTCGGTCAGGGTGCCTGACGCAGAACTTATTCTGTCCGAGGTTTTGTTTATGGGCTGATTTTGCTTTATGCGTTCGTTTTATCGCCGTTTTTGATACTGAACACAAGCAGTATCGCAAACCATATTATCATACTTTCGCTCATAAGTCCGTTCGTGAAGCCGATGCGGAACGGGCTGTCGGGCATAATGCTTTTTATTGCATAAAGAACGCCGTAAATGACAAGCACATTTGTGAACGCCATTGCTTTCGGGAACTCCGTTTTTCCTCTTATCTGGAGAATGAACCAGTAAATGAACGGCGGCAGCATAAATACTTCGCTGAGCATGACTATCCACGAAAGATGTGAAAAGAGAGCTTCGCAGGACGGAAGTGCGGCATCGGCATAGCCGTTGTTCATCATCCACGAATAGAGATAAATTATCATTACATAGAAAAGGTGCAGGCAGAGCCAAGGTGTAAGTCCATAGATATTGAGCGTTTTATAGATTCCTGCGCTCTTTTTGTCGGTGATGAATTTTCCGGCGGCGAAAAGTCCTATGCCGTAGAAAATTATTCCCGGGAAAGCAAGGAACATTGCGAGCGAATTTCTCCGGGGTGCGATATTTACAGCTCCGTCCGTGAGCCAGTACAGGCTGCCGCTGTGAGCTGTATCGCCGTAGATCATCAGCCAGTCGCTCGAGCCGAAGCACAGGCAGCCCAGCATTCCGCAGATGAATGAAATGATGAGTGTTTTCTTTCTATTGTTCATTATATATCCCTCCAAGATAGTTAGCATATGCTAATCCAATTAGGATTATAGCACCGATCTTTTCGGCTGTCAATAAGGTTATGGGGAAATTTATGCGATTTGTCAGAATATACAATACACATAACACTGTTATGCGAAATAATATTGCATAATGCTGAAATTAGCGCAGGCTTATTGACAGGGGGGCGTATTTATGCTAAGATAACGATGTTATGTGAAGCAAAAAGGACGGTGACAATATGAGTGACGAACTTGAAACAAGGGAAAAGCTGCTGAAAAGTGCGCTTGCCGAATTCTCCGAAAAGGGATATATGAAAGCCTCTCTGCGAAAGATATGCGCCGATGCAGGCGTTACGACGGGGGCGCTGTATTTCTTTTTCAAGAATAAAAATGACCTTTTCGCTGCGATAGTTGACCCGCCGCTCAAGGAGCTGTGTAGGCTGCTGAATGAGCATTATGCGCACGATGCCGAGGAGATGGCGAGCGATGACCCTGCGGTGCTGACGGCGGAATACCACATTGAAACGCACGGAAGTCTGGAAGCCCTCGTTGAATATATGTATCGGTATTACGATGTGTTTATTCTCCTGCTGACAAAGGCGCAGGGTTCGGATTACGAAAATGCTGTCGATGCAGTCGTTGATATGACCGAGCAGGGTTTTCGTATCTCGGCTGAAAAAGCTGCGCAGAAAAAGCAGGGATATCACGTTGATGAATATATGCTCCATTGGATAACACACATCAGCGTTGATGCGTACACGCATCTTCTGACGCATGAAAAAGATGTGGAAAAAGCCAAGCTCCACATGAGGAGAGTAATGGAATTTCTGATAAAGATATGGTTCACTATGATAGTAGAGGACTAACAACAAAGCCGCTTTCGGGCGGCAATAATTACGGCACGAACATAACAATGTTATGTTAAACTAACTTTTGCAGTGCAAATCGGTTTAAAAGTTTTTGCATAATAAACAAGCCGCCTTTGAGCGGCAAAAATTACGGACACAACATAACAATGTTATGTTAAACTAACTTTTATAAATTCGGAGGAAAGAATATGTATCTGGAGATCAAAGATGTAAAGAAAAGCTACGGCAGCGATGCAAGCTATATCCAAGTCTTAAAGGGCGTAAGCACGGGCGTTGAAAAGGGTCAGATGTGCGTTATCCAAGGCACGAGCGGCTCGGGCAAGTCAACGCTCCTCAACTGCATAGGCGGACTGGACACAATGGACAGCGGCTCGGTAAAGGTCGACGGAAAGGAAATTTTCGGCTTGAAGCCCGACAAGCTTGCCGATTACCGCAAGGAAAATCTCGGTTTCATTTTCCAGTTTTACAACCTCGTCCCGAACCTCACGGTAGAGGAGAACATTCAGGTATGCGAATATCTTTCCGATGCGCCGCTCGATATGGAGGAGCTTCTCACAACGCTCGGACTTTCCGAACACAGGAACAAGTTTCCCTCGCAGCTCTCGGGCGGTCAGCAGCAGAGATGCGCTATTGCAAGAGCGCTTATAAAAAATCCGAAGCTGCTTCTGTGCGATGAGCCGACGGGCGCACTCGATTCAAAGACCTCCCGTGATATCCTTGTTCTTCTTGAAAAGGTCAATCAGAAATACGGCACGACAATGCTCATCGTAACGCACAACAACGCTATCAAAAATATGGTACACAAGGTAATAATCGTCAAGGACGGACTTATCAAAAAGGATTATCTTAATGAAACCCGCATACCTGCTGCCGAGCTGGAGGATCTGTAATGAATAAGGTACTTAGAAAAAGACTTCTGCGTGAGCTTAAATCGAATTTTGCACGATATATCGCACTTGTTCTGCTTATCGTGCTTGGAATGTATATTATCGTTTCGGTCGTTGCGAGCGCAGATACTATTATAAGAAGATCGGACGAACACGGCGAAAAGAACAAGGTCGAGGACGGTCAGTTCGGCGTGTTTATAACGCTGACAGATGAACAGGAAAAGCAGATCACCGATATGGGCGTTACCCTCGAAAAGCATTTCAGCATTGATATTTTTGCCGAGGACGGCTCGAAGCTCCGTGTTTTCCGCAACAGAAACGAGATCGACCTTGTGGAGCTTGACAGCGGCAGATATGCTGAGAATATGAATGAAGCAGTCGCAGAAAAGCGTTACTGCGAGGAGCATTCGCTCACGGTCGGCGACAAGCTTATCGCTGGCGGCATTGAGTTTGAGATCGTCGGCATAGGCACAGCTCCCGACTATGACGCTCCGTTTGACAAGTTCTCGGACACGGCGGTTTCAAGCGTTGGCTTCGGACTTCTTTTCGTATCCGATGAACAGTATGACTATATCAGAAACGACACTTCACAGCAGGCGGAGGATCTTTGCTATGCTTACAGACTGAACGGAAAAGCTACCGATGAAGAACTCAAAGACACGATAAAGGATTTTGAATTCAACTATAAGGACGTTACCGACAAATATTATCTTGAAACGGTCGGCGAAGCTTTGCAGAAGCGTGATGATCTTCGTGACGGCATCAATGAGCTTTACGATGGATCGCAGGAGCTTAAAGACGGTATAAAGGACCTTTCGGACGGCGCAGATGACCTTTATGACGGACTCGGCGACCTTTACGATGGTTCAAAGGAGCTTTCGGGCGGTATCGGAGAGCTTTCCGACGGTGCGAATGAATTATCGGACGGTATGAAAACGCTCGATGAGTCGGGAAAGATGATATCGGGCGGTTCTTCCGAAATTTTCGATGCGCTTCTTGCCCAGGCATCGCAGAGCCTTGCGGCAATGGGACAGAATATCGTTCTCACAGCCGATAATTACGCAGAAACTCTCGATACGCTTATCGGTATGACCAAGAGTGCAGAGCTTACACAGCTCAAAGCATCGCTTGACGGTGTAAAGGCTTATGATGACGGCACAAAGGAGTATGCGGACGGCGTTCACACCGCTGCTGACGGGGCATATGCTCTTTCGGACGGTGCAAAGGAAGCTTTGGACGGCTCTAAGGAGCTTTCCGACGGTGCAAAGGACGCACTTGACGGTTCAAAGGAATTATCGGACGGCGCAAAGGACGCTTATGACGGTGCTTCCGAGCTTGCAGACGGAATTGCAGAGCTTAAGACCGAAACCGACAAGCTTCTTGACGAGGTTTTCGATGTTGAGCTTGACAATCTTACAATGTTTATCAAAAGAGCGGAGAATGTCCGTATCGCAGGCGCAAAGGGCGATGTTATCATGAACAGACTTGCGGGACTTGGTGTCGGCGTTATTCTTATGATGCTTTTTGCTTATGTTATCTCCGTTTTCGTAATTCACCAGATACAGCGTGAGAGCAGCGTTATCGGTGCGCTCTATGCACTCGGCGCAAAGAAAAAGGATCTCATTGCGCATTACATAACCCTGCCGACTATCGTTGCATTTATCGGCGGCGTCATCGGTATGTTCATAGGCTTTTCGCCGATCGGGCTTGATTATCAGATGCTTGACACTTATGCATATTTTTCACTTCCGGAATTTGCGCCCGTTTATCCCGTTTACCTTGTGATGCCTCCTGTTATCTCGATCATCGTAAACACGCTCGTTATCAACAAGCGTCTTTCGCAGACTGCACTTTCGCTTATCAGAAATGAGCAGAAGACCGCACGTTACAGCAGTGTTAAGCTCAAAGGCAAGAACTTTATCCGCAGATTTCAGATCAGACAGATGCTCCGTGAGATGCGCACAGGCATAACCGTTCTTTTAAGTATGCTTTTCTCGCTCCTCGTTCTTATGCTCGGCGTTGACTGCTATTACCTTTGCGAAAATGTAAGAAAGGATACTATCCGCGATACTAAATATGAATATATGTATACGCTGAAATATCCCGAAACGGAGGTTCCCGAAGGCGGCGAAGCCTGCTTTGCGAAGTCGCTTTCAAAGGAGCAGCTCGGATATAATCTTGACGTAACGGTAATGGGCATTGACAGCGACAACAAATACTACAATGTTAAAACTCACGAGGGGAAGAGCCTTATCACCGCAAGCAAATCGGTAGTTGAGCGTTACGGAGTTACAACGGGAGATAAGTTTATCCTCACCGACAGCGCAAACTCGATGGACTATGCTTTCACCGTTGCCGATGTCTGCGATGAGAGTGCGGGACTTACGGTATTTATGGATATCGACAGTATGCGAGAGCTTTTCGGCGAGGATGATGATTACTACAACTGCCTCCTCTCCGACAAGCCGCTTGATATCGATGAGGGCAGACTTTACGGCACAACTGCAAAGACCGATATCGAACGCTCGGCGGCAGTTTTCACCGAACTTATGATGTCGATGATAGTTATGCTCATCTCGGTTGCGATCATAATTTTCTTTGCGGTAATGTTCCTTATGCTGAATGTTATGGTCGAACGTGCTTCATTCGGTATCTCGCTCGTGAAGATTTTCGGCTACAAGACAAAGGACGTGAAGAAGCTTTATCTCAACGGAAATGCACTGCTCATTGCAGTCGGCGCAATTATCGAAATACCGCTCTCAAAGCTTATCATCGATAAAGTGTTCCCACTGTTTATCCCGAATGTCACAAGCGGAATAAACCTCGTTTTCCCGTTCTTTGTTTACCCGATCATTTTTGTCGGAGTTATGGCTGTTTACTATGTTATAACCGCTATCCTCGTAAGAAAGCTCGGAAAGATCACACCTGCCGAGGTGCTCAAAAACAGAGAATGATTTTACCTTAAGGTCTGTCGGAAATGCTTCGGCAGACTTTGAGTTTTATTGGAAAAGTTGTTGCAAAGCTCTGCCGTTTATGGTATAATATTCGCATAAGAGCCGCTTTTCCGTAAGAGCGGTTTTGATAAAACAATATAGTTAGATTATGCTAACTTATTAATAGCGGAGGAGAGAACGCAATG